>OLNI01000003.1_pt1 | contig 266873 bp, 278 predicted proteins | sample 1672921 | NCBI WGS metagenome assembly OLNI01 (sample SAMEA3136737, study PRJEB25190) | human gut metagenome | biome: human gut; feature: human-associated habitat; material: faeces | place: Austria | collected 2013 | reverse complement strand
CCTTCTTTGACAAATTAGCACGCACTTCGTGACAAATTATGTTGCCCCTAAACATATAAATTACAAAAAAATCGACTTTTTTGCAAAAAAATGGCCTAAAAAGGGCTGTTTTACAAAAAAAGTAAGGGCATTTTTTTGTAAAACCGGGGTATTTTTTTGTAAAACTGGGGGAAAACGGCCTATTTTTACAAAAAAATAGGGCCATTTTCCGGAAAATCGGGGATTTTTTTGTAAAACTGAAAGGAGGCCAGATTATTTTTTTGTAAAACTAAAGTAACTACAGAACTCACTAAACTAGCTACAAAATTCACCAAAACTGCAAAGGGGGGCAGCATAACAGAATCTGAATCAAAACTCTTTAAGATGGAAGGAAAAATCATGAGAAAAAAAGATGATAAAACTCGAACCATATCCTTTTACAGTCAGAAGAATCATCAGGTCATTGTTGTCGCCAATGCCATGGCCAAGAAATATGCACTTGCTATGGAAAAGGATGATAGCGTCATCAAATATGAAGTTAATATCCCACTGACCGATTTTGCGATTCTTGTCGATGGAAAAGGGCTTCGCAGGAAACTCCTTGAAACAGAATGGGTCTCTGACTTTATGGTAGTCAGACAGAGCGGCACCAAAATCGTTGAGATTGTTGATGAGGAAAAACTGGAAAACAAAAGGTCTTGCAGCGAACGATTGGAGCTGTCGCGTAGGTATTGGAAAGCTGCCGGCGCCGTTGATTGGCAAGCCGTTATCATCCAGAAAGGAGAAACGGCATGGTAAAGTTTTATGGAGATGAGAATGCCACTTACAGGCTTTTGGCGAAAGAAAATGGTATTTGGCTCATCAATGTAAGCGGGAAAACAGCACCGGTATGCATCAGCAAAGAGGTCTTTGCCCAGATGCATGAAGTGCCGGCCGATGAGGTCATTCCCCCACACACACCTCCACAGTGGGTTCGAGAAGAGGCAAATAAAAGGGTAGAGATTATCAGACCCCTCACCGAATCCGAACAGTGCATTGTGGACCCGGTGAAAAGAGCAAACATCTCAAACCAGATTGCGAAAGAACAAGAAATATCCTCACGGACTGTATACAGATATTATTATTCGTATCTGGCAAAGGGTATCTACGGGCTTTTTCCAACCCAAAGAAAAAGAAAAACCAACAAGAAGACGCCAGACCAGACAAATATCCAAAAAGCCCTGAATCAATTCTTTTATAGTCCATATCGAATGTCTTTGCGAATGGCTTATGAAATGATGCTTTTGAACTATTATAAAGACGAAAGCGGGATTTTGGGCAAAGAGTATCCTACATATAACCAATTCCGGTATTATTTTCGGAAGCACCGTGACTCCAAAAAAGAAAGCATTCTGCGAGAAGGGATAGGTGAGCATCAGAAAAACAGAAGACCTCTCATGGGGGCCGGAAACAGTGGTGTTGACTATATCGGCTTGTATGAAATGGATGCGACCTTGGCTGATGTTTATTTGGTATCTCATTATGACCGGCAGCTAATCGGCAGACCATACATCTACATGGCCATAGACGTTGCTTCCCGATTGATTGCGGGAATATATGTTGGGCTAGAAGGAAACAGCAATTCCGTCATGGCATGTCTGGCCAATGCGGCAATGGACAAGGTTCAGTTCTGCCAGAAATATGGAATCGACATTGAAGAAAGCCAATGGCCGTCACAGGGGATGCCGGGATGCATTTGTACAGACCGAGGCAATGAATTTACTGGTGAGGTCACAAAATCTCTCTGTGAAATGTATCGCGTTGAGATTATCGGCCTGCCTCCATACCGACCGGACCTGAAAGGATATGTCGAAAAGGCTTTTGATTGCCTTCAGAACCGATATAAGCCCTTGCTGCATGGGATGGGAGTCATTGAAGACCCCAGCACGGCAAATGGTGCGCCAGATTACAGAAAACAAGCATGCTTGGATTTGCATGAGTTCACGAAGATTTTGATTCAGTGTGTTCTGTATTACAATTCAAGCAATGTGCTGAACGATTTTGTGCGGACGCCGGAAATGAAACAGGATAATGTTCAGCCGTTTGCCTGCAATGTCTGGAATTGGTACAAAAAGGCTGGTGCAACCAGACTGGTAAACTTGGACCCCGAAGGGTTGCGACTCATGCTTCTTCCAAGAGGTGTGGCCCAGATAACTCGATATGGCCTTAAATTCAACAGTCTCTTTTATACCAATGAAAAATATGAGGCTATGTTCATCAAAGGCGCCAGTAAGGGAAACGTGACGATTGCCTATGATGAATCCGACACCGGAACAATTTACATAATAGAGAATGGCGAGTATATTCCATTCTCTCTGACAATGGCCAGCCGAAAATATGATGGCTTGACCATGATGGAAATGAAGGCACTTTTGGATGGAGAAAAGGAGGTTATCAGAGGCGCCAGAAACCGACAGATAGAAGGAAGCCTTTCTTGCAATGAGCATATCCTGCAGATAACCAAGTCGGCTCGCCAGCGAAAGCAAGAAGAGTCGTCTGGGAAAAAGGATACCTCAACGCAAACTATGAAATTAAAGCGGAAGAAGGAGAAGGTGTAAGATGGAGTATACAAATGATGTGAATGCGGTATATACCAATGCGCTGACTGGCAACCCGCTTCTTGATGCCCTCCCGGGCCGGCTCACGTTATCTGAATTGTATGAGAAGGTATCATATATCCCGACACTGCCAGATAACTACAAAACCATGCCACCCAACGACCGGTATCTGTTGGCAGAGAAATTGACGATGATGTATATGCCGCTGGACTATACGGCCATCATCTATAACCTCATCTATTCCGGTATCCGTTCTGCATATCAAGGGAAAACCCCAAAGGGTATTATCAAACGCACAAATGAGTGCGGTCAATGCATCTTTTATAAGACGCCGAACCGGTTGAGCGACTCTATTACGCAAGCGGAATGCTTCTCTGTATTGGGCGAATCCGGAATGGGCAAAACGCAAACCATTACGCGCATCCTCAAACTGTTTCCCCAGGTGATTCATCACACAGAGTATGATGGCCAGCCTTTTGAACACGACCAAATCGTATACATCAAGATTGAAAGTCCAGCCAATAACTCGCCTCGTGGCGCGTGTCTGCAAATCCTGGCTGCCGTTGATGAACTGTTGGGAACGGATTTGTGCCTGGAAGAGCGCAAGAAATCCTCAAATGTGGATATGCTCATCACGAGAATAGCCCAGACCTGTATTCGATACAGTATCGGGTGTATTGTCATTGATGAGATACAGAATATCCTTTCCACCAGAAGCAATTACATTCAGACAACAGGCGGCCGGATGGTAAATTTCCTCGTTGAACTTGCCAATAAAACGGGGGTCTGTCTGGCTTTTATCGGAACTCCCATTGTTTCCAAGGTGTTCGACTCGGAGCCGCACTTGTTGCGTCGCACAAGAGGGCCGCGCATCCCGGCGCTTGAAAAATCCACGGCGTTTGAAAAACTGCTTGAGATAATGTGGAACAACATCCCGGTTCTAAACCCGGTTCCATTGGATGCCGGAACCATTGACCTCGTATACAAAATTACGGGTGGAGTAATTGCAAAGATGCAAAAGGAGATTTTACTATCAACCCAAAATGCAATCTACTTTGAAAAAGAAACGGTCACCCGAGAACTCCTCAAAAAAATCGCCAAACAATACAATATTATCCCGGGGAAGTCTACATTGGAAACTGCGGCTCCGGAAGTTCTTACTGTTAAAGCCACAAAAGAAAAAAACGAAACCTCGCTGGATTCCAAAGGAAAAGGCCGGCCGAAATTGAGCTGGGATGACGATGATATCCTTCAAATCTTTGCTGAATGTCAGGAAAAAGGATGGTCTGTTGCCAAAGCATTGATTCAGCACGGCCTTGCAGAGAGAGGGGATTGAATGAAAAGAGTGCCAATGCTGCCGACCCCATACCCTGATGAATTATGGTATAGTGTTGTGTGTCGATATCACCGCAGAGCGGGAAATATAAGGCTTTGGACGACATTTGAAGAACTGTTTGGAAATCTAAGCAAAAAGACCGTGAGCATTGCAGGACTCGACCAAACGATTGATAGCTACATAAAAGTGCGGCATCTGCCGGATGATGCCCGCACAAGTTACATTTCCGAAAATACACTGGTTCCTTTTTTGCTTCGTTACTATACTCCTGAAAGCCGCCGGGAGGTAACCCAAACGGCATGGACCGGAAAGACAAAACTAAATGTTTCCTTTATTCGGCCGGAAAGATACAAGCAAGCTCTTGTGTTACGGTATTGTCCGGAATGTTGTGCAGAAGATGAGGATACCTATGGTGAAATGTATTGGCACCGTTCTCATCAAATTCCTATGATGTCAACCTGTCCGAAACATTATTGCCTGCTTTGTGACTCAAAGGTTTCGTGGCGCCAAGCATCCATGAAGCTGTTTTGCGCCGACGAAATGGTGTGCCCGAAGATAGATGCTCAATTTCCACCGAAGAACAGCATTGAAAATAAACTGGATAAATACCTGTTGGTATGTCTGCAGGCACCGTATTCGGAAAATGACATTACACCCACATCTGAAATTTCCAATACACTGCTTATGAATGGATACGCCGTTTGGAATCAGAAGGGGTATAGAATCAACACAACGGCCGTTTACCAAATCGTTTCTCAGCAATTTGATTTAAGAGGGGAGAAAGGTGGCTACGGAAAACTCCTTACTCATATCTTGAATGAAGAGAGAAACAGCAAGGCAGAATATGTCGCTATGCTTGCAGCAGCAATCAATGTCCCGGTTTCTTCATTCATGGTCAAAGGGGAGAACAACAACCATAAAACAGTTGAAGCTCGCGTTTTGGAATTGAGTAAGAGAATCGGGGACAGGCAGGCAAGTAAAATTCGGATAGAGCAGAAATTGGGCATTTCAACTGAACAACTGAATGCGGCCGTTAAGCGGTTGGGAATCAAACCGTTCTGGAAACGGCATGCTTTGGACTTAGATGGAGAAAAACGAACCCATAAAGTCCTGATTCACATAACACAAGCCGAACGAGCCGAAATGGAAAAGCGTGCCGAGGACCTTTGCATGGGTACGGTTGCTGAATATGTCAGGAGCTGCATTATGGAAGACCTCAAGAATGCCGCCGGGACTGCAGGGCGATGAAGGGAAAAGGATAATCTTGACATACTCCCACAGCTCACGCAGTGGGCTTTCCCGGCTGATTTTTGTAAAAAGCCAAGAAGGAGAATCTTCATGACGAAATCGTCAACTGAAGATTCTCCTTTTTCTGATATTTTTTCCGCAGTATACCTCAAAGCGGGCTTTGGCTAAATGCTGAAGCCCGCTCTTTTATAATAAATCCAAGGGTATGTGATGCAAAAACTTTATAAATGTGGTATAATATAAAAGAATAAACATGACAAGAAGGTGATGCATGTGGAGTTGAAGCAAGCTGGCTTGATTGATTTGTCAGAATTCCGGCAGCAGCAGGACTTCAATCAGTTGTGCCAATTTGCTGAAACCTTGGATGTTGGTCTTTCAGATGAATATACCTATCATTCCCGTGATGGAACTCTTGGCCTGGACACATTGGTTCGGCAGGCGGACTGGGCAAATATCAAGCAGAAAGGCCATTTGAGTACGGCCAGTCTTGAATTTATCCTTTCTTACCTTGATGAGGGGTATATCCATTTTGCAGTATTCAACAATGCTGCGATTACATTTGCGCGAAAATACCGGGCCAAATACGGAGTAAACGTAGACGAAAAAACGGCGATGGCCACAATTCTTATGGTCTGCATCGGCTACGAACAGATGAAACTCTGTTTCCTGCGCAAAATGACGGAAAACCATAACCGAAAGGTAAAGCAATGCAATGATATCAACGCTCCGGTACGGGGAGTAACCCCGGCCTATTTGTATGCCAAATATCATATTGACCTTTTCGAGATGGTAAAAGGAAAAATCGTACAGGCATATCAGATGGAGCGGGTACATGAATACTTTGAAATCCTGCAGTACCACAAAGAAGGAGCGAATCTGACAGCGCTGAGGCGGGATGCCCTGGACAAAAACCGGATTCAGTTGAACCGCTTTCTGGACGACTACCCAGGAAAGAATGTTTCCTTCTTGACCTATCACGAACAGTCCAACGGAAATGTCCGTGTACTTCTGTATGGACCTTACGTCAGAGTAGCTCCGGTCCACGACAAACAAACGACAAACTAACAGGAGGGTGTAATAAGCAATGTCTTTTTTCCGCAGTAAAAACGCATCCGTGCCGAGCCACAAAGATGCCGAAGACCCTAATCATAGTCAGGCAATCGCCAAGTCGGCCATGACTTCGATTCTTGGCAATATCGGCGCCGATGATGACCCGTTGGATGATGGTCATGAACTGGACGCGGCTATCCGGATGACCCAGCGGGCCAGTCAGCGCACCGACCCGGAACATGAGATTCTGCCTGGTTTCAACCTGGTCAACCTGACCGATGACACCAACGGGCAGAAGGAAAGCGGCCAGCAGCCGTTGGCATCTATGCCTTATGTGAAAGGCCCCCATGGCGAACCTCTCGCGCTGGACGACGAAGATGCCATCAACATCACAGAACCTGAAATGGAGGATATGGATATGGTTACCAGCAATATGGCGGTGCTGTCCGAAAGCACCGAAATCAAAGGCGATGTCAGCGTCAAGGGCGATATGCGCATCTGCGGCGTGGTGCATGGCAATGTGTTCAGCGACGGCAGCATCATTGTCGGCGGCGGCAGGGTGGATGGCGATGTCAAGGCCAAGAGCATCCGCCTGGACCCCGGCAGCGAAGTCAACGGGAATCTGACCTCTGAGGGAGATGCCGTGCTCAGCGGCTCCGTTACCGGCAACGTGACGGCACATGACCTGAAGCTGTGCAAGGGCAGCATCCTGAAGGGTTCGACGATTACCGCCCAGTTGTTCTCGGTGGAAGGCGGCGCCATTATCGACTCGGCCCTGCATATCGGCCTCGTGAAGTCTGAAGAACCCGTCGCGAAGGAGCGGACCATCCAGATGGAACATGCCCGGGGAAATTCCCAGCAGCCCCAGCCCCAGGTCCAGCGCACTGTAAAACAGCCCAATTCCGCTGCCGCAGCAACTGGTGTTGCTGCAGCCGCCGCAAATTGATGCGGCCGAGCTTACAGTAATAGGTGAATCCTATGGCAAGGGCACGCTATTTCTGTGTGGCCACCAAAACATCATTTGAAATCGATAAGGATAATAAAATCAAGGTGGCACCTATGACGAAAGTGATTCTGTATCCCAACATGGATGTTGGTATCAAATCCGTGTTATATCTTGTTTGGGTTGAATCACAAGCCGAACCATCCGCCGACAATGAGGTGCAGGTCGATGCGGAAAACAATGTTATCCGTTTGGTACAGAAAAAGCCAAACGGAGAGAAAAAGTATACTAGCTGGCTGGCCATCCCGTGCCGTGGCGTAAAGTGGAACGATACGTTTGAACAGGAAAAGGATGTTCAAGATACGGCCCTCGACTTCGTTAGCGACATGTTTGCCGATTATTACACAGCCCGCATGAAATATATCCAATCCATGATTTCCGGCGGTGCTTCCGATGAGCAAATGCAGGCAATCGGAATCACGGCAGAAGAAATCGAAAAGAACCGGCATCACCATTCCAGTTGAATTTTCACGGCCCTGACTCCGCTATATTGCGAGGCCAGGGCCGTTTTTTTGTTTCATTGGATAGACACAACGCTGGGTGCAAAAAAGTAAGTTCAATACCATGCGTTGCATTTTCTTGATAAAAGTGGTATAATAAATACGTCAAGCAAAACTGACACACAAAACCGATGTCAAATACAAATCTACTGAAAGAGGTAATGTCAAACAATGAAAGACTACAGTTTCATTTCTGTTATCGAATGCCGCAACTGCAATCCCAACGGTGACCCGCTGAACGACAACATTCCCCGCAATGACGGCAGGGGCCATGCCGAGATGTCCCCGGTCTGTATCGGCCACAAGCTGCGTGTTGAGGCCGAGTTCGCCAAGGAAAAGATTTTTCTGACCGGCAGCGGGGCCGATGGGCACAACTGCCTGAATGACCGGACCCAGGCCGCATACCCCGACTTCAACAAGGAAAAGAAGCAGAGCCTGGTGGCGGCGCAGAAGAAGCAGGCCGAAGCCCTGAACAAGGCTTTCTGGGATTGCCGGATGTTCGGGTTCCTGGTGCCGTCCTCCAACAACGGAGAGAAAAAGGCTTTGAGCATCCAAATGGCCCAGACTGTGGACCCGGTGGATTTCCGGGATATCCAGATTACCAAGTGCGTTGGTCTGGAAGCCCCGAAGGCGGTGGAAAAGAAGAACGCCAACGGCGACGGTGAGGGTGAATACAACCTGACCCGCAGTTCCGATACCATGGGCATGCTGCACATCATCGACTTCGGCCTTATGGTCATTCGTGGCCGCATTTGCGGCGACTTTGCCGAAGAGCACGGCGTGACCGAAAAGGACATCGAGCTGCTGAAAGACTGCCTGGTCAACATGTTCGAGCATGACGGCTGCTTGGCTCGCCCCGCCGGGTCCATGATGGTCCGCAATGTCTTTTGGTTCGAGCCGGAGAATAAGCGGCTTATGGAATCCAAGGTCTATGACGCCTTCCATGCAGAGCATAAGGAGGGCGTTGACAAGCCGCAGCGGTATCAGGACTACAACATCTGGGTGGATGATATCCCCGGCGTTCGCTGCACCGACTTGACCGAGGGCTGATGTCCTGTTGCCTCGCCTTTTAATAGGCGAGTGAGTTGAAAAAATACAATTTACCGGCGTATTGGCCGTGCCCGTCTTGTGGTTTGGCAGGACGGGCATTTTGGTATCACGCCGCAAATCAAAGAACAAAAGAGGAACTATATGGAAAACGATAAAGACTACACCAAATTCTGTATTCGTGCCACGGGTGTTACGGCACTTTTTACGTCCCCGGAAACCAAACTGCCCGGTGAGCGCCGCAGCTCATGGTATCCGTACTATGAGCAGCTCAAGAACATGATTCAGGCGATTTTCTGGAAACCGGAAATCTGCATCGTGGTTGACCGCTGCCGCATTATGAACAAGGCAAGGTTCCAGACCGGCGGTGTGTTGGAAACGGATTTCGGTGGTGCTGGCCACCTGGATGGCCACCAGCCCGTCGCCCAGACAATGCTCTGCAATGTGGAATATATCATTGAGTTTCACATCGTGGAAAATATGAGTGACTACGCACAGAAACGCATCGCCGAACGGGTTAAAAACGGCGGGGAACCCTGGAGCCGGAAGAAATACGAGGATATCATGGAGCGAGCCATCACGAAAGGCACCCACCGTATCCCGTATTTCGGAACCAGTGATTGTCCGGCCGTTATCCGCCCCTGTGACGATTTCTTTGCTGGGGAAGGATACTATGACCATACCAGCTGTGATATCGGGCTTGTGTACCATGGCATGAATTATCCCGAGCAGGCAGGGGACGGCATCAAGGCGGCCGCAGATAATACCGTGGAACGCCGGTTCACTCACCTGAAGATGGAAAACGGCATCATTGAATTCCCGACCCCGGAAAAATGCGAATTTGTCCAGGTCATTGACCTCGGAAAGAAAAGGAGCTAAAAAAAATGAACTGGATAAAGAACCTTGCGGAGCTGTATGACATGATGGACCGCAAGGAAGACCGGGACCCCCGGTTGCTGCCGCTGTATCACTCGGCGGTCAATGCCGATATCACTGTCACCATTGACAGCCAGGGCAATTTCCTTCGTGCAGAAAAACTGGACAAGGTTGAATTCGGTGAAAAGGATTTCCGCATGACCAGGGTTCCCGGTACGCCGGATTCGCTCTCCCGGTCCAATCAGATTGCACCCCGGGCAATGATGGACCGGCTGATGTATGTGGCTGGTGACTTCGATGACCTTCTGCCTGCCGCATATGAGGGCGCTTATCGCAAACATCACAACAGCTATATGAAGCAAATGCAGGATTGGATTTCCTCCCCGTTCAGCTGTGAGGCTCCGGAAACTGTATGTCGGTATCTGGAAAAGAACACCTTTCTGCATGATATCGCCGGCCCCATTCTGTTGCCTATGCTGAGCAAGGCCACAGATAAGGAACAGGCCGAACAGGCCGTGAAAGAAGACCGGGTTTTTGAGTTTGTCAAAGAGCTGTATGCCAAAGGCTGCGAACAGAAGGGAACCGTAGCCAAAAAGAAAACCGGGATGGCCCTGGACAAGCTGAATGTCCGTTGGTGTATCGCCGCCGATGAAAAAGACGAACACCCGGCGGAAACCTGGCGTTTGGACAACGTGGCGAACTGCTGGGGCGCATACATGCATGATGTAATGGAACGCATCGGAACCAGAGGATTCGACCATATCTCTTGCAAGGACAATGTGGTCCTGGTCAAAAACTGGTTCCCGTGGGTTATGGCCCCCACCTGCAATTTGTCGGTCATCAGTGGCAACCGGCAGGATTGCCAGTATCGTTTTGGCCCGTACAGCAACAGCAAACAGATGTATGGGGTCGGACTGGAAACGGCTGACAAGGCCATGCGCATGCTGCGGTATCTGATTGAGGTCCAGGGAAAGCGATACTATGACCGGAACGGCATCACGGGCGCGATTGCCATTTGGGCAAATGGTTCTTCGGGATGCGAAATGCCCGACCTCGATACGATATTTGAAGTGGAAAAGCCGGATGAAGAAACCGTATGGGGCCGGCTGTACCATTCCAGAATGAGCCGTACGCTATCTGGCATCCGGGATATCACCCAGGCAGAAGGCGCCAAAACGGTCGGTTTGATGGAGTTCCGCAAGACATCCCCGGGACGTGTCGCCATCGTGCAGTGCGTGGAAATCAGCGTTGACGAACTGTGCAGCAACCTGCAGCAGTGGTACGAAAACGCTGAGTGGCTGCAGACGATGTACCAGCAGAAAAAGTGGTTCCAGGCGATGGGTGTGCCGACGGCACTGACCATTGCCCGGTATGGCACTCTGGCCAGAGGAACCTGTATGGTCGGCAAGAAAAATGACAACACGAACATCACCTATAACTGGTACAGCCAGCTCGTGAAGTGCATTTTCTTCCACGAACAGGTGCCGATGTACATGGTTGATAACCTTGTTAGTCTGGCAACTGCTATCCCGAACAGCAGCGAAAAGAAAGTCGGTCAGGTCTATTTTGAGCGCAAAATTGGAATTGCCTGCTCGATGGCAGCTGCTTACTACAACTACAAGGAGAAGGTGTACGAACCGATGCTGAACCGTGAAATCATGGACCGGAATTATCTGTTCGGCCGCGCATGGGCATGTGTGGAATTCATCTGCAGCGAACACCGGTATTACCAGGGCCGGAAGGGAAAACATCAGGTGAACATGACTTTCGCGGAAAAGAATATCTCCGGCTTCTCCAATCAGCCCTGTGACGTTCTGGGACAGGCGCTGAAGATGGTCAAAGGTGTATACGTTCCGCAATACCCCTTCCTGGAATGGGCCGCCAATGAGTTGGAGGAAATCATTTCGTGTCTTGATGCCGAAAGCGAATACACCAATTCGCCGCTGCGGGCCAACTGGATTCTCGGGTACTCCTCGGAAAAGATGGACCTCAAGGCCAGAAAGAAAGCCATCGTTGAGGCCAAGACACAGAAGGAGAAGATGCCGGAGGCCATTGCCAACTAATAGAAAGAGAGGTTTATCTTGGAAGAAGAACGCAAAGAGAAGGAAGAAAAGCAGGGTGGTGTCGGCAATCTTACCTCCCTGGAACGCGAAACCATCATCACCTATAACAATGCCGAAAATACGGCCAACTGCTTCACTCTGAGCCTGCCGGTACGGCGCCGCCTGCTGCAGCTGGCCGAGGAGTACCCGGATGAGGTCCACATCAACAAGCAGGAAGAAGACATGATTGATGTGGATGTCCCCAAAAGCTGGGTCAAAATCCGCCCGCCCCGGCGGTTGTCCGATGAACAGCGGGCAGCGCTGGCAGAGCGAGGCCGCAACCTGTATGAGAAATATCGGCAATCCCAGCAGGCCGAAGAAAATACCGACGACCTGGATGATGCCGATGATGCAGGCGATGAGGATGATGAACAGGCATGATACGGGAAGGGCATAATACTTCTGCCGTGTCGCAAAGCTGATATACTCCTATCGTTAAAGAATAAAAAACAGAGTCATCTGTCATCTTGATATCTTAGAAAAACTGTTTTTGAATAGCCGGTTCCGAATGGAAACGGCTATTTTCTTTAACGGCCGAACACCCACAACGCCGATGCAATTCTGCAAAGGCAAGGACAAAAAAGGAGTATAAAGAATGTCACACAACATCCAACACTATGACTATCCCGAAAATGTCGATAAGGAAAAAGTTTTCGCGGATTTGGCCAATTATGTCAGACATGAAGACTGGCAAGAAGGCGGTAACCTGTCCAAAATTCGCTGGATTCCCGGGCCGGTGCTTGAAAGTCGTGATGCGGCCGAAAAGTACATCGAGAAGCACGACAGTGGTTGGTATGACTGCCTTGCTGTGCGGTATTTGGAACCCAACCTCAGAAAGAAATCCAAAGCATATCTGGAACTGGAGCAGCGCAGCCAAAAGGCCCAGGCACGATACCAGAGTCTGGTTGGTGCAGTGTATGCCTCCACTGTCAAAGCGGCTTTTATCGGTTGCAAGAACTGCGGTTCTAAATTGAGCCGCAAGTATATCCTGGCCAAGAACCGGGGCGTCTGTGCCAATTTTTGCCCTGTCTGTGGAGCAGACCTGCGACCCGTAACTACCCAGGAGAGAATCAAAAAGGCTTTCGAGACTCATCGCGAAATCCTGGGGAAAATGGAAGAAGAAGCAAAACGTATGGCCAAACGCAACGGCGAAGTCCGCTGGCTGGTCAAAATCGAGTATCACACCTGAGAGAATTTGGAATTGAGGAGGATAAGTTCTTGATGACCCACAAGAGTGGGACGGCTGCAAATGATGCAGTTATCAAAAACGCAGAAGATATCCTATCTCAGTAAGAAAAATAAGGAGTACAAGCAATGGAAAAGAGTGTCACTTTGCCCAAGGATATCGAAGATGCCTACAAAATGATTGACCGGGATGCAGTCAAAGCAGACTGTGTTACCTGGGAAGAAATCAGAGAAGAGCTGAAGAATCGCGACAAGGAAGAATGGCTGGAATGGCTGGAAGACATCATGGATGAGCTGCAGGAAGAAGACGTGGAGAACGGCTTCTATATCAAGCGGACGGAATCCTCGGATGCTCCGTACCTGGCACTGGAAATCCGGCGCATTGATGCCATCGCAGACCTCGGCATCGATGGTATTCCCGTAACCGATGAAGAGGCGAGGGAACGGGCACAGCGTGTAGGCGTTCGTCTTATCAACGACCTCCCGGGGGTTGAACCCTATCGGTTTGTTGATACACCGGAAAACCGCAAAATAGTTCAGGACTATTATCAGAAGGCTTGAACAACTGGAATCTATTTTGAAAGGGTGAAAGCATATGGAAACCAGAGAAAAACATCCCGAAACCATTCGGAATGCACTTCGCGCAGGAAACCCGACGTACCAATTCCGCGAAGGTGATGTGGTACGGGTCGGCATCAATAACCGGCGTACGGTTCTGGAAGTGCTGGATAATGGCCTCTGTTATCTGACCGAGAATGAAGCCGGCACTACCTGCGTGTATCCATGGTACAGTCTGCGGCCTCTTGAAAAGGGCACGTCTTCCTTTACGAATCTGCCAAACGGCAAACTCCACTACATGAATGTGACAGTGGAAATTCTGCTGATGAAGCATCTGTTGGCTGGCGTTGATTTCTACCCGGAATACCAGCGCAACTATGTGTGGGAAGAAAAGGACCGTATCAGCCTTCTGGATTCCATCTTCACTGGGGTGGATATTGGCAGAATCATCATGCGGGAAAGAAGCGATGAAGAATATCTGCAGGATGGCCTGATGTATGAAATCATTGATGGCAAACAGCGACTGTTGACGCTTCTGGCCTACTATGAGAATCGCTTCCCGTATCATGGTGTTTTTTACAACGAGCTTTCGGATAAAGACCGCCGACAGTTTCTCGACGCCGATGCCGCTTTGGCCATCGTACACAACCTGGATATGGCCGGCGCCATTCGCATTTTCCTGATGACCAACAAAAGTGGCAAAACCATCAATGATGTGGTCATTAAAGCTGCAGAAAAAAAGCTGCGTGATATGCAGTCTAACTCCGCAAAAACGTAATTATGCCATATTGACATACTCCCACAGCTCACGCAGTGGGCTTTCCCGGCTGATTTTTGTAAATAGAAAATAGCAAAGTGCTATGGTATAATATAAAACATGAAATTGACAATAGGAGTACGTGTAATGGGAAAGAAACTTGATATCGGCAGCATTGTTGCCGATGCAAATTACATCACAGAAAAAGCTCTGTTGCCATTGGCTATGGTAAAAACCGAAAAAGACAAAGCCAGGTATCAAAAGAAAGGGTATCTGCCGGGATATACCTACGACGAATGGGAAAAGGCATATCCCATGATTCCGGCAGATAAGGTGTACTATCTCAATGGAATCAATGTCGGAACCATTTATTATGACAAGAAAAAAATCGTATACATTTCCTTGGGACTCTACGGTACTCAAATCATGTATCCTGGTAGCCATAAAAGCTATGAAAAAAGGATTGTGAATGCCATCAAAGCTCAGGAAGAAACCTGCCGACTGAAAGAATATGGACGCTTATTTCTAACGATGCCGGATGGTATCAAGATGGATGCTATGTCCCATCTGTTGGAATTGGAAGGCCCTACACCAACCTTTTTTGAGCAGTTCATGATGCAATATACGACGGCCAACTTCATCTGTAAGAATCTGTCCCGGCGGGTTATGAATGCAGTTGTGGCAAGCAAATCACCGGAGCAGAAAGCAAAAACGATGGAAATGCTCCAGCCGCTGCTTGGCGACAAAGATTACATCACGGTTTACCGTGGCGAATCTGACGGCTCCACCAACTACAAGGAAGCAATGTCGTGGACTCCCAATATCAATGTTGCGCATTTCTTTGCAACTCGGTTTGGAAAGAAGCCGGTAATTCATACGGGGCGTGTTTATAAAGATGATGTTCTGGAGTATTTTCCCGTGACCGGCGATATGGGAAGCGAAGAAGAAATTCTTGTCATGCCTGGTAAGGTAAAAAACGTATCCAGCGTTCCGTTGTTCGACATCGAAAGCCCGGAAATCAATAAAATTCTGGGCGAAGCAATCCACTATTATCATATTTGGTGCGATGATATCACCAACCTTTTCGATGATTTGAATGACAGTGATTGCCACGATGTAATGCATACCTTGCGGGTTACGCTGCTCAGCTGCATCATTGGCGTACACGAAGGTTTGACGGAACTGGAACAGCTTTCGTTATGTGAAGCGGCAATGTACCATGATGCCGGCCGGGAAACCGATGGGTGTGAAAAACAACACGGAGAAAAAGGCGCCGAAGTTTATCGAAATGAAGGCGGCCATGACCCGTATGTTGATTTTGCAGTCAGGATGCATTGCGTCGATGACAAACTTTGTGAGGAACAACTCCTCAAGGAATTCAACAACGAGAAGGAACAAGCCGCAGCGTTACGGATTTTGAATATCCTGAAGGATGCGGATGCGCTGGACCGAGTCCGTTTTGGTCTGGCTCTCGAACCTGGCCAGGATGGCTTGGATGTCAACTACCTGCGCTTTGACTTTTCCAAGCGTTTGACGCCGTTGGCCATGCAGTGTCTGCGGTTCCTCGAAAAACCGGAATAAAAACACTGTTGCAAAAGCAGGGGGCACTACGGTGCCTCCTGCTTTTTTGTTTGTCGCAAAGTGATTATACTTTCCCATGTCAAAGAAAACATAACAGCATAGCTCATTAAAAGAAAATCTGTCATTTTTACAGCCGTCTTTCTGGATGGCTGTTTTTTCTTTGACATTAAAAACCACTTGAAAAAGTGGGAGAGTAACGCAGCAAACAGCTGACCGAAGGAGGAAGAAAAATGTATTTTGTTGGAACTCTGGAAAACGGAGTAATCAACCATGGCAGGAATCCCTTTGCCGTTCTCGATAAACGGGAGCCTCAGAAAGACTTCCCGGGTATCTGGCTCTGGGAAACCAAAAAATGCGCAACTGATAAGCGTGGCCATTCGTTCTGCATCTGTGTCCCGAAACGCCGCATCAATGTTTCTGCGATGAACGAGCAGGAGCGCCTCGTGTCTGACATTCTGACCGATGGCTCTTACCGTGATTTCAACGAAACGCGCTATAATAAGCGCTACCTGATTTACGCACGACTGATGAACCATTCCGGCAAATCGATTGACCTGCTCAAGCAGGATTTTATCGACGGTAAGGTGGCGTTCCATGACCTGGTGAAGTGGGCGAACACGCCGAACCCCGTCAATGTCACTACGGCGGAGTTGTCGCCCGTAATCTGTGAAGACGGCCGGTACAGCTCCGACATCTTTACCAGTGGTTTGTGTGACCGATTCGATTTCCGCTGTGTTGACAATGCGGGAGAAGAACGCATTTGGTCCATTACCCCCAAAACCTTTGCACATGTCCAGAAGTTCATTCCGGCTGAATTCGCCATTTCTCAGTGCGGCGATAAGTTGTTCGTCAGCGTGAAACCGGAAATGCTGGAAACATACCGGGTCTCCGAATGCGAGGCTATCAAAAACGCCTCCAGCGGTGAATTTGTGCTTGGAATGATTGGGCACAGCAATAAGCCGCACATTCGGGTCAAGGTAAGTGAAGGCAATGACCCGGAACTGTTTCACTCCATTCTGGCCATTTGTGGGGTTCGTAAGGTCGAAGGCGCATATGCCCCGGCCAAACGTACTGACTTCACCATCAATGGCCAACTGTTCTACAAGTTTATGAATTTTGGAGAAAAGGTGATGGCGGCATTTGATAATGGGATGTATGGAGAATACCCCATTGAGGTGCTGGCATCCGGAAAGCTGGGCACCTGCACCAACGCCCGATTCACGGTCGAAGGGAAAAACTTCTTCAAAGTCTGGCCGAACCAGTAACCAAAAAGTGCCTGAATGACGCCGTTGATGTAACATCCCGGCGTTCTCGTTGTACAATTCTGAAAGGTAGGGAACACATGTACGCGCTACTCAAACGAGTGGCTACATTCAAATCGGCGAAAGGGAGATAAGCACCATGAAACTCATGATGGTATTTGACCATGAGGACATCATCAAAGAGATTCCGTATGCCCTCATCTGCGAAACGCACGAAACCAGCTGCTGGAATACATTCCGCCGCAAACGGCTCTGGAACACCGTTTTCAACGAAAAAGAACAAAAGGCGTGTGAACGGCTTTTCCGGCAGGCAAAGTCCTGGCACCTGTCAAAGGGTGTGCCGGATTCGTTGACACTCACAAAAGAAACACTGGTGCTCTGGAAAAAGCTGGGCGAATTCTGTGCGGCTCTCTGACAGAAGGAAGTGGAAACATAGAGATGGAAAACAAGTATTACTATTCGCTGGGCCTGGTTGGGTATGAACTGTGGGCCATCCCACATGATAATGACCATCTTATGGTTCAGTATGTGGGAACACAACGCGAATACATTGCCCGCAAATACAAAATCCAGACAACCCCCGGCGGACGCATGTTCGTCCGACCGGATGGCCGTCGCATCTATTTGGATGAGGCACTGAGGGTGTAAATACCTTACCATAACGGGAAAACCGAGTGCCGATTATGCCGAAAAACGTTGATGAGGGCCAATAGCCCTTAAAATACATCAAAAGGAGTAAAGATTATGGACTACAACGAACTCGTAGCTGAATTCAACCGCGCCAACAAAGAGCATCGTGTCGTAGAGGGCTACATCACGTTTGCCCCCGAGAGCTTTGAGCAGCCGTACCCGCTTCAGGCTCGTACTTACCTGGTGTCTTCCGACAACAAAAGGTACAAGCAGGGAATGTCGGGCAACTCTATCTTCGGTTCGGCCCTGGACGGGTCTGACAATGGTGTTCGCCTGGACCTGTACATGCAGAACACCGGCAATGCAGATGGCTGGGTCGTGGAAGACTGCGGCCTGGTTTCTTACCAGCTGCTGGAAACCTGCGACAGGGAGGTGTTGGTTTTGGGAACCTATTCCAACTACACCGAAGCCCACCAGGCAATGCTGGATGCCATCAACGTCGCCCTTGATGGAGAGGCTGACGAATATGAGGCAGATGGAGATGCCGAAATCAACAAATGCAGCGGTTGGGCAAATGAGGCCGGCAAAAACGACAGCAACTACGACTGGAACATTCTCCGGCTGTTCAACGATGGCCGGACTATCCGCAGCGAAACGGATATGTATGAAGCCCAAAAGGCCGACCAGTAAAGTGCTTCGCTATCAGAATACTTGCAAAAAACATCTATCTCATCAAATTCCCCGAAACAAAGGATACCACAAAAAAGTAGGTTGAATACATCCTACATTTAGAGGTATACTATGAATAGAAAGGGCGGTGACTAATATGTTGGTTGATACCCAAAACCTGGTTCCCATGACGGAAGCAAACCGAAATTTCTCTCATGTTGCCAGATTGGTGGATGAAAATGGAACTGTTATCATCCTGAAAAACAATGTTCCGAAATATGTGGTAATTGAGTACAGCCAATATGAGGCATCTCAAGAAGCCACAGCCGATGAAGTGTTACGGGCATCACAACGGCTTATGGATAAAAACAAAACCGCTTATGAGGTTTTGGCAAAATAAAAGTCCTAAACCGTGACACAGTTCTGATACTTCATCAGCAACTGATTGACACATTCGGGGGCACAAACGGAGTTCGGGACATGGGCCTTCTTGAATCGGCCCTGGCCGCTCCGTTTGTTTCTTTTGGTGGGGTATATGCTTATCAGACACTGCAACAAAAAGCTGCTCGCCTCGGATACGGAATCGTAAGAAATCATCCCTTCGTAGACGGAAACAAGCGAACAGGCGCACATGCAATGCTCGTTTTTCTCATGGTCAATGGCATTGAACTGGAATATGAACAGCAAGAATTGATTGATGCAATACTTTCTGTCGCTTCCGGCAAAATGACGGTAGACCAGCTTAGTGCATGGATTCTGAAACATCAGCAATAATAAAAGAGGCCGTTCTCTGCTTGAGAGCGGCCTCTTTTATTGTCGCAAAGTCGGTATACTATCTCAGTCAAAGAAAAAAACGGAGCAATCCCATAAATAAGCAAACCTATCTATTTTACAGCCAACCTAAATTGGGTCGGCTGTTTTTCTTTGATAAGAGATGCGTCGTGGAACTCGACGTTGCCATAAAATGCGACCATGCGCCGCCTGCAGCGGGGCAATCCGCTGATGACATATTCGCAGCACTTTAACAAGTGCTAATACAAAACACTGCAAAATGCAGTACAAACTCTCAAGGAATGTAGAGGTGTAAAAATGCTGATTTTGGACAAGCCCTGGCTGATTTACAAAAACAAAAAGCCTCTGGCCAGAGTGATTATGACTCGCTCAAACATTAACCATGTGCTGAGTCCGCGTTTCCGTTCTGCAAACTTAGGGACCATCTGTTTGTGGAATGGTTTTGAGGACCTGGGGGATGTATCTCAGGAAACGTCCCTCAAGCAGAAAATCCGGGAACTGCTGAAACAACATATCTGCAGTGAACCGGATGCCTTTGCCGTGACGGCACTGAAAGAAGATGACCTGAGCATGCTTTTCCTGGCTCTGCAGCGCTGCGAAGAACTTGCTGTGCAGCTGCTTGGCATAAAGGAGTCCAAAAAGGGGAGAGGCTATACGATGTTCCAGGTTGATGACCCGGAATTTGCGGATGGTCTGATTTATGCTCGAAACGTCAGAGGACAGATGAGTCGTTGGGAAACGCCGCATTATTGGAAGGCAAAGGCTGAAGAACAGCTTCAGACTGAAATTCATGCCTACAACCTGTTTCTGCAGCGCTCCATTTTCGACATCATCATCGAGCGCTGGAACGGAATCGGTTCGGCTGAAGCTCACCTGAAGGATGGTCTTGGTTTTGACCATGAAAACAAAACCGTAATCTATGGCGAAATGTTCGACATGTATGATGAGCAGGACGCTACGGCAAGGGAACAGGAAATCTACAATCTTGTAGCTGATATGTGAGGTGTAAAACATGATGAATTATAATATGGCTTACCAGGTTATCCAGCGGTGCTATGCCGACGCCAATATGCTTTCCAAGGAACGCGAAAGCGTTATGGAAAAGTACCCGGTTTACCCGAAGGGGTATATCTTCAATGAAGACGAAAGTGTGCGCTGGAACCGGGAAGAAGTCCAGCGGCGCCAGGAAGCCAGGGAAAAGGCACAAAAGAAGTACGACAAGAAGGTGCAGGAAATCTGGGGTGAAGCTGAAAAGGCCATCAAGGACTACCTGCAGTCGGAGTTTGACCTGAAACCGAAGGTCGCTGATGCCGTCTATGCCAAGGCGAGGGAAGAAGGCCACAGTGGTGGATTTTTTGAAATTCTCTCTGAGGCCAACGATTACGGCAGCTTTGTCGAAGATATCCTTTCCCTGAGCAAGAAGGAGGAGTAATCATGAAAAAAATGTTGTTTATCGACATGGATGGGACCATCACCGAGTGGAAGCCCGGTACGTTGGAGGAAGTGAGCCGTCCGCGCTATTCTTCTGAACTGGCCGTGAATGGAACCGCCATTGAGGCTTTGAGCCTGATTCACAAAGAATCGAAGAACTGCGCCTTTGATATCTACATTCTCTCGGCCGTCATCCCGGACACTACGGCCATTGATGATAAGAACGAATGGCTCGACAAGTTTTGCCCGTACATTCAGCGTGACCATCGGCTTTTTGTGCCGTATGGTGCCAATAAGGCAAACTTTGTCATGAACGCCCTGCATACCAACCTGGCGGAGTGCTACCTTTTGGATGATTACTCCATCAATCTCAACCAGTGGCAGGAAGCCGGCGGCCATCCTATCAAGATGTTTAACCGCATCAACGGTAAGAGCATGAGCTATGTGGGGGACTACACCTGCTCCTGGCTGGACCCGGAACAGATGAAAAACGATGTGCTGCGCATCATGGGGCTGTTTGCGGACACGGATATCCGCGAAATCATCTTGAACCTCATCAACGAGAACGCCGCGAATCTGGACGATGATAGCCAGACCAACTACGGCATAGGTTACGCAGAAGGGTATCAGGATGCGCTGGTCGATGTCCTGTACAAACTCAACTGGGCAGACCTGGCCGAAGAAATCGGCTATTTCAACTAAGGGAGGCATATAAGATGTCTAACAACAAACAGCTGATTCTTGACTTCTGGACCAACATAAGCTGGAAGGAACTCAAGGGGCGCCTGCATTTCAGAGTGTATGGTGATAGGCCGGTCTTCGTCCTGAACCTGGACAATGTGCCGTACATGATTTTCAATGACGGTGAGATGTATCAGGTTGTTGGTGACAAAGAAGAGCCTTTTACGCCTCGTGTCAAAGACGATGCCGGCAACCGATTTACCACACAGGATATCGTTCAGGACTGTCTTGAGCGGAGTGCCAGAAATGAAACCGGCGACTTCGAGATTGAATACGCCTGTGACGTGATTCAAACCTATATCAATGCCTTCAAGGAGACAGTGGCAAACGATTCCCTGTTTCGGCCGATTCCGTATTTTATCATCTTCAACGACCGGCTGCTGAAACTTCAGTACGCCACTGACCGGTTCCTGTACTACGACGATATGCTGGAGATGCCGGTTATGTTCCGCACCATTGATGGCAGCCTGGTGTCCAACAACGAGTTTGCTGATATCGGCCTGTTGCAATCTATGGACGCTGTACAGGAAGAGGAAGAAAAGCCGCTGGAAATCCGCCAGTATCCTGATGTAACCATGGAAGAATTCGTGAGCAAGCACTTCCCCGACGCTATTCGCGCTGCCGACCATCAGGCAGACACTTCGGCGCCTGACGAAGAGGATGACATGGACTTCCCGTGGTAAATAAGAACGGTCGCTGACCATATAGTAAATGCGCAGGAGAAATAGGCTTTTGCCTTATCTCCTGCGCCTTTTTGTTTGTCGCAAAGTAGATATACTTTCACTGTTAAAGAAACGCTAAAACAGTATTCCTGTATGAATTACCAGATATGTTTTGGACTGCAGCCTGGCAATATTTTGCCGGCTGTATTTCTTTAACATTGAACACCGTGAAAGTCGGTGATGAATTATAAATACCAGCTTCATGCTGGCAACAACAAAGCAATTTGTTGATTTCATATTTCAAAAGCACCTTAACAGGTGAATTCACAACAAACAGACCAAAGAATGGTCAAAAAGAAAGAGGTATTTACTATGCAAAAGTACGTTTACGGTTGTTACAGTGCAGGAACACGCAAGGATGGTCGTTTGGACCGTCATATCGAACTTACTACTGATATGCGGTTTGCAGTAGTGAACCACAACACATCCGACGATGTCCTCAAGGAACATGATGAAATCTATGGGCTTTGGCGGATTGATGAAGTCAGAAAGGACAAGAAGGGGAAGGATTTCCTGATTTGCAGCCTTGCCCGAGCCTTGACCGTCGAAGAAGTCGACATGCTGACGAAGAAGTGGTGCGATGTCATCAGCATCATGGATGCGCTGACCAAACCTATCGACGAGAAGGATGAGGACTGGAAAAACAAAGTGGCTGGCTATACGATGGGCGATATGACCAGAACGACCCTCTACCGTATGCTGTATGGTGCCGGCATCGAAGGCGATTTCGAGACTGCCCGCGATGAACTGTTTTCCCGGTTTGTGGAAGGAAAGGTCAGTCTGCAGACGCTCATGGAGTATGCCAATACCACCATCATGAGTTCGCCGAAAACTGCCAAGCTGCATCCGATGTACGAGCTGAGAGTTGGCCGCCAGCTGGTGAACGACATCTATTTTGTCGACGAAAACAATGCCGATTGCGAAGGCAATGTGGTTCGCATCGACAAATGGAATCACATGTTCTGGAAGGATTGTCTTCCCCTGGGCATCCGCCTGAAGTCGGCCAACACCCAGCTTTACTTGAACATGGATTTGGCCCTGTTCGATTTTTCGCTGCCCAAAGATGAAGCCTGCAATTATTATGGAATTTACCAGAACTGTAACTTCACCTTTATGGCCGCGCCGAAGAATGGTGATGAGCCGTTCAAGGTTGTTTTCGGAGTGCAAAACAAGGATGATGCACTGCTGAAGCAGGTGATGGAGGAGGCGGGATTGTCCCTGCATAATGGGCAATACGTACCCAAGGGAATGCCTGACTGGCGCCTTATTGGCTATGAAAATGGCAAGCAGAGCCTTAAACCGAACATGACGGTTCATGTACGGTTTTCCAACCATATGGAAGGGTACTACTCGATTGCCTACCTCATGAAACGGTATGGTGGCAAATGCCTGAACGCACGGTTCACGGTATCCGGCAGCACAGCAGAAGCGCTGACCATCAACGTGGAGATGATTTAACCGTTATCTCCTACAAATGCTTTCTGTAAAGGAACAAAAAATGGAACCACTGACGTATTACCAATGTACGCAACTACTTGATAAATGCGTAAAGCATAGCGTGCTTTGTGCCGACCCAAACAGCCCAAACAATATTCTGGTTTACCGGGAAGCGGGAACCAAGTGTCCAGAAGGTTGGTACAGTGAAAACGCACTCACTTTGGCCAGGGAACTTCGCGAAACCCCAAATGCGCAAGAGCTTTTATTAGCTGAATTGCGGAAAAGGAAGGTGGCGTTCTCTTGCCCTAAATATCCGGAATATCCGGGATAACACAACAAAGGAGCATAACAATGGAAAAATGTGCGTCTCAATTCTGGGAAAACAAACTCGTGGTGTACGGAAACTGGATGCTGGGCATCATTGATTTCCTGAAATCGGTGCATCTCATCGATACCACGGCAAACCAGAAACTTTACAACGATGTCACCGGTTTGGCATCTCTTTTCAGCATCCAGCACAACTACAAAAGCGTCAGTGAAGACATCATAGCGCTGCTGGGGGAGTTTCCGACCAAGGAATCGATTCTCCATGCGATTGAACAGTGCGAGCTGGTGAGCAACAGCCTGCTGCAGATGTATGAGCTGGTATATGATGCCATGCACAACGAAACCTTCTATGTCACAAGAAGCAGCTTTGTTGGTATGGACAAAGAAAGGGCACAGGACCTGTATATGCGGCGCCATGAAATCATGAAGGCATTCCATGCGGAACTCAACAACATGAAAAATACGTATGGCATGTCTATCTGCAAGCCCAAAAACCAGCTCTCCGCAGATGTAATCGAATAACGGAGGGTAATACCATGACTATGGAACGGTTCGTGAAAAAGTGGAATGGTAAAGCCATACAAGAAGGCGGATTCCTGAACAACAGGTCGTATGCCTCATTTGTAAAAGACTTCCGCTCAGCTATCACGAACACTGCAAAAGGAATTGGAGCATCACAGATATCCTTTTATAGGGGATATGATGTTGTAAGCGGCTTTTTGTACCGTAACAACTCTTATGTGTACTATAATTTCAGTGTGCCAAGAAATGGCCGCCGGCTGAATCTGAAACCGGTGGACGGTACATCCGATAAAATCCTCATCAAAACAGCAACTACGGCTCATGACTTACTTGGTGACGCTGATAACCTCGCTGATGCCGAGGAGTTCGAGGTCGTGGCAAACTGGCTTCTGAGCTGAATTTACCAGGATGAAAGGAGAAAACTGCTGTGGCAAGCGAATACTGCACCAAAACCCAGGCGGCAACTCTTCCTGAAGGCTGGGTCTGGCATTGTTGGGACGATGGCTCCGGACATTTGCAGGCGCCGGATGGGCACGGCTACTTCTTCTATGACTGCATCCCTTATGCCAATGCAGGTGAAATCGAATATTACAAATTCGAGCACTTCAAGGGCTATTGGACCTTTGAGGGCAGTCTGGAGGATTTCAAGAAATACGCGGAAGCGTTCATCAAACATAGCATAATCAAATAAAATCCATAAAGCCGCTGCATAGACCTATGCAGCGGCTTTTTTATGTGAAAAGCGCGTTTAATACCATTGTATGTGTGGCAATTTCTTTGCAAATGTGGTATAATAAAGAAGATAAAACGGAAAGGAGTGGCGCGGGTTTTATATCCTGTGCGAATGTATGCCAATGCCCAATAACACCAAACCCACACCCCAAAACGCGCTCCGCGCTGAGACCGTCGGAACTGTTGGTCAAAAGCCGGTCCGCCTTTTTGTGGAACTGGAAAACGTACTTATGCTGACAAAAGAGGGAAGCGCATCTGATATCTGCTACCCGGGATGGTTTCTTCACCAACCCGAAAATGTCAACATGATGGAAGCAGTTGTCGGCCGGCGTCTGAGAGGACTTTTTGAGGTCTACATCATCGTCAAAACAGTAACCTCGCTGTCAAATGAAGCCGACGAAAAATTTGACTGGATTGTCAGGAAGTTGCCCACCATCACCGACAACCAAATCATTTTGATTGAACCCGGGGCTTATGTCACAACCGGAATTCCCGGCGGGGTCCATAAATCTGATATGCTGCTGTCGGCCGATGACGACGAGTTGGTAGAGTGGCGCCGAGATGGCGGTGTAAGCGTAAAAGTTTTTGGCGCTGCCTGCAAACAGGGCAAAAAGCCTTGGTCGGGCAAATACATCTGCGATATGTCTTCCGCCGATTGCATTGTAGATAACCTCGCGTTGCTTCAGCCTGGTATTGCAATCGTGCGTATTGCCGACGCTGAAGAACGTGTTGAAGATGTCGAGAACTCGGAAGACTGGACCCTCATCGATGAACAAAACGACACATACATGCGTTGCATTGACAACAAAGACCCCGACGGCGGCATGCATGAAGCATACAAGGTTATTACTGTTGACGGTAAGAGCGGAACGGCCCATATGACCATCAACATGAAAGATTATGACGATGAAAACCTGCTGAAGTATATGCACTGTTTCGGCGTTCAGCGGTTCGAGGACCTGTGCGACCCGGCGTATTATGGAACGGACATGTCCCTGATGCGCAAAAAGATGCCCCGCTATTTCTTTAACCGGCTGGCGAAATTTATCTTCCTGACCGAGTTGGACAAGTACCCCGATTTCCGGCGGTTCAACACGATTGAACAGGCAAAGAAGTACCTGAGTATCATCATCCAGCAGGCTAAGCCCATTGGTGCAGCCTGACATAACCATTTTGTGTCCCGGATATTGCCGGGGCGTACATATTCCAAAGGCAGATATGCCTTTGATAATACCGAGGAAGGAGGAAAATGCAAATGAAAGTCAACCAAATTCCACTGGAAGTTGCGCTGGAAGGTGTCCCGACCAAAAAGATTTCTCAGCTCAAGAAAAAAGGGCTGGAAACTTTGGACGATTTACTGCATTTTCTTCCGCGACGTTATGAGGACCGCTCTAACAGAATCGATGATTTTGCGGTTCTCAATCAGTATATTGACCAAAAGGTTGTCATCGCAGGTACAATTTCGGATATTGCCATGAACTATGGCAAGCATATTATCACGCTGACCCTGCAGGATGGCCACAAAAGAGAAATCAAAATCCGATGGTTCAATCAAGACTACCTCAAAAAGAATTTCTGTAAAGATGAAAGATATGTCTTTTACGGAAAACTCCATTACAGTAAACAGTACGGCTATGATATGGCGGCACCTTCCTATTTCTCTACAGAAGACGATGCTGACAAAACACCGCTTCCTGTTTACAGTAAATTACCGGGGATGAGTACCGATTACCTTACGGATTGTATTCATAAAGCATTGGAATTTGAAAAAACCATTCAATGCGAAGACCCCATCGATGAAACAATGCGCGAGGCGCTGGGAATTGTGTCTTTGCGGCAATTCTTTCGGCTGGCACATGCTCCACAAAGCATGGAAGAAGTGCAGCAGGTAACCAAGCGCCAAATCGCTGAAACCTTGCTACCGTTCTGTATGGAAATGCAGGAGCGAAAATACGAAGCAGCAGCCGATACCGATAAATCCGTCAACCCGGCGTTGGCAAAACAGGCACTGATGTTTTTCCGCAATAAATTGAGCTTCGACCTGACGACGGACCAAAACACAACCCTGGAGGAAATGAGTAAAGTGGTGTCTAGCGGAAAACGGCTGGATGCACTGGTGCAGGGCGATGTTGGCTGCGGTAAAACCATGATTGCGGAAGGCATGACCGCAGTCATGTTGTCCGCCGGGTATCAGGTGGCTATTATGGCGCCGACCACTGTGCTGGCCGAGCAGCACTATGCGGAATTCAAAGAAAGATTTCAGGGAAACGGCAAAGAAATCGTCTATCTGGGAAGCAAAATGAAAGCTGCCGAAAAGCGTACATTGCTTGAAAAAATCAAGACTGGCAAAGCCGGTGTCATTATCGGTACGCAGGCCATCATTGGCAAGAATGTTGAATACAATGCGCTTGGCCTGACGATTACAGACGAAGAGCACCGTTTCGGTGTTAATCAGCGTAAGGCATTACGCGAAAAGGCGATTGAGGGCGCTCATTCTATCAGCATGAGTGCTACACCAATTCCCAGAAGTTTGGCCCTGGCCCTTTATGGCGAAGAAACTGTGGTGTATAATATACACACAATGCCGGCTGGGCGCAAACCGGTTACCACCATTGCTTATTCGGATGAGGCGAAAACATATGAAGCGATGTATCGGCAAATCAAGGCCGGTCGTCAGGTATATGTAATTTGCCCGCTCATTTCTTCTTCGGATGCCATGGTCGGTGTTGATTCCTTGGAAGAAACAGAAACCAAGATGCGGGATTTTTATAAAAAATATCCTGAAGTAAAGATTGCCTGTATCAATGGCAAAATGAAAGAAGAAGAAATCAAGGATAATATCCAACGATTTGCAGCTGGAGAATTTCATATTCTTCTCTCGACAACGATAGTTGAGGTGGGCGTTAACGTCCCCAATGCCACCGTTATGGTTATCAAGAATGCGGAACACTTTGGCTTGGCACAGCTTCATCAGCTGCGTGGCCGCGTGGGGCGCGGAAAATACCAGTCTTATTGCGTTCTGCTTTGCAAAGACAAAAGCAATCCGCGCATCCAGGCAATGGTCAAAACGACCGACGGCTTTGAAATTGCAAAGCTGGACCTGGAACAACGGGGAATGGGTAACCTGGTGGGCACTGCACAAAGCGGGTTTGATACAGCTGTCAATGCGATGATTTTGCACAAAGACATGTACGAGAAAATCAATTCTGAATTGGATATCATCATCCAAGGAAAAATCCGATACGATAACACGCAGAAGATGATACAGGCACTAAGCGGAAGAGGCGAAGAAAAATGAACCGACGAGAAAAGATGTCGCCGGAACAATGGCAGCAGTATGTTGCCGAAAGAAATCGGCAAGAAGGAAATGTATTGTGCATTTGCGGCATAGTCCTCATGGCATATGGCCTTATAAGCGCAGGCTTGACAAATTTGACGACTGTCATTTTGTTTCCATGGCAAGGCGTATGTGCCATTACCATTGCCGGTTGTATTTATGAACTGTTTTTTTGCTTCCGTGGCTTTTTCGAAGGTGAAAACCTCAAAAAGTATGATATGAAAATCTCTGCCATTTTTATCATGGCTGGTCTGTGCCTTATCATGATGATAAGGCAAACTGACATAGACATGCCGGTTCTTGTCATGTACCCGGTTATTTGTGTTATTGGGTATTCCTTTTGGGAATCCGGCAAAGAAAGGCTTAACAAAAAATGACCAAAGTAACGAAATGGTATGCTGTCAGAAAAGGCAAAAACCCTGGAATTTATATGACGTGGGCTGATTGCGAGAAACAAGTAAAGGGGTTTAGTGGCGCCGAATACAAAAGTTTCACTTCTGAAGCAAAAGCCCGAGAGTATATGAATTCGGATGAACAAAGCATGGACAGCGTTGTTGTGCAAGAAGAAGACCTGTTCACTGAAGGCGTATTGATGGCCTATACAGATGGGAGCTTTACGGCCGGTGACCCGCCTAAAAGTGGATATGGTATCTGCTTCGTGAGAGATGGAAAAGAAATCGCTCGTGTATATGGCCCATGCGATGCTGATTCTTCCCTGAGAAATGTAGGAGGAGAATTGATGGCAGCCCAGAAGGCCATTGAAATTGCCCAAAAGCTCCTGGAGCCGGAACTCATCATCTGCCATGATTTCAAAAACATCCAGATGTGGGGCGATGGCTTATGGAGATGCAACATCAAAGAAACTGCCGATTTCCGTGAGATGGTTGCCGATGCCAGAGAGAATGGACTGACCATCGAATTCGGCTGGGTCCGTGGCCACGCAGGGAACAAATACAACGAACTGGCAGACCAATATGCATGCAGCGGGGCACATGGCGCCGTCAAAGACCTGGTAATCTGAAAAAACAAAATACCACAAAAGCACAGGCATTCAAGGTGCCTGTGCTTTTTTTGTGTCGCAAAGTCAATATACTTTTATAGTCAAAGAAAAAAAAAGGAGCAATCCCATTTTTATAAGTAAATCTGTCTATCAAACAGCCAGCTTTTTATAAGCTGGCTGTTTTTCTTTGACAAGAGAAGGGCCGTGGAACTCGGCATTTTTATAAAACCGACCTTTGGCCGGCTACTGATGGGCAACCATCAGCTTTTATAAATCCGAATCACCTTAACGGGTGACAACTCAAAATTCTGCAAAAGAGCAGACAGATAACAGGAGGAAACTATGCTTACCATTATGGATATTTCCCAAACACCCGAAATCGTCAGGTATGAAGGCGAAACCCTGGTCGCACTGATTAAGGCTCAGGTGGAAAAAACCAGTTCCGCCTACGCCAGTTATGTGAGCAGCGTCAGCGACAGTGTCATCTTCGGTGCCACGAACCCCATCAGATTTTTGGCAATGGTCCAGGACTGGAATGAGGCCATCCGCCGGAATGCCATTACCAATGTGAAGATGTGGTTGCAGCATTCCGCCAATCTGAATAACCAGTTTACCTACGGCGCCAAAAACTGGATGGCCGAAGCCGACGATATGTTTACGCCATCTGGTTTTCACTGCATCATTTCCAAAGAACACGGTTATGACCGGCTGCATACCGTACTCAGCAACGAGCAGATGCAGGAAATGTGCAAAAATCCGCAGAACTACATCATCGCAAATGTTACGTTTGATATCTAAAACGAAAAAGAGGTAAAAGACCATGAAAATCAAAATGTTTTATGAAAAAGACCTGACTGTCTGCCGCTTTGGTGGCTACAAGGACAAAAAGGGCACCTACTTTGTGGAGTGCGAATACATCCCCGCTGAAAACAGCTGGGCCTTTTTCAAATGTTATGAAAACGACACGGTGGAAGCCACCAACGCCGATGTGTCCCCGGAAATGCAGCTGTACATCCAGCGGCTGGTGCTCAATGCAACTGGCCAGAAGGTGAATCTGCGCTGCCAGAAGGGGGTCCGCATGTTGGGTGTGAAACTCGGCGACAAGGGCGAGGTCCTGTATGCCATCGACAATGATTGGCTGGCGCAGAACTTCAAGAGCTTCAACGAAGACAATGTGGATGAATGCGAACGGGTCATTGCGCGGGCCATGCTCGAAAAGAAGGTCGCTTTTATCTACCAGCCCAACACCGGCCACCCGTTCATCTTCACCGAAACCAATTCTTCTGAAAAAGGCTACATTGCCTTTGCCGATGTCATTTCGCAGATTCTGCGCATGACCGGCCATGAAGATGCGGCAGTGGTGGTTGATAGGCTGCTGGATATTCAGCCGGCCTGAAAGAAGGGGTCGCATCTATGAAAACACGCTGCATTCTGAAAGAAGATTGTTGCTGTGGTATGCACATGTTCTGGAAAGAACCGTGCAAGACCGAAGATAAAGAGTTCAACCAGGAATATGTTCATATCTATGACGGTATGGACTGCGACCGCTTTGTGGCCATTATGCATACATCCAGAACTATCAATATCCCGGATGATGTAAAGGTTATCAAAAAATGGGGTGGTCTTTTTCCGGAGGACTCTTGGCTGAAACTGGTCCACAAAGACTGGGCAAACAAAGGGGAATAAAAATGAGCTATGCAATTTTGTATAACTGGCAGTTCATCCGTAGCCAGGAAGGGCTGACTCCCGTCATTCTGATGGGAGATAACAATTTGGTGGAGAATGTATGGATGGGCAACCACTGGGGCGAACGGTGTGTCCGCGATTGGAGCTGCCTGTTCAACCTGATTGGCGTTTCGGATGAAGAATTCATGAGCGCTATTCAGAACATGACTGGCAAGACCTACCAGGAACATTGGAAACGCTCCGGAAAATGGGTCGATGACAAGGCTCTTATCAACTGGGCCAAGAACGCCTGCAAAAACGCCACATCTATTGAAGAAATCAAGGATGAGAATTGGAATGTTTCTGTCGATGCGCTTCTTTCCGTGTGGAAGGAAAACGAAAACTCCAAGATGCTGGAAAAGAGCATCGACAGCACGGCTGCACTGGACGAATGGATTCACGAGGCCAAAAAGGTATGTGCTGAATTGCGGAATACCGGTCATTCGGTATATCCCATTATCAAGTACGGCCGAGAAGATATCACGCGGCATTCTGCGCGTGCTAAGCATACCCCAGAAAAGGTTGTCGTCAAAAGCTCGTATGGCTATCTGGTCGATTACAAAGAATCGGAATACGATAACTCCATTTCGTCCAGCCACTGGCGTACTCTCATCAAAGAGGCGCTGGTTATGGAATATGACAAGGCTATTGAACTTGAGAAAAAGTTCAGGTATAGCCGCACCAAGGTCCGCCTGGTTTCTGCAGAAGCAAAAGCCGCTCCGTATGATGCTGTCATTCGTGCCGTCCGTCGCGACGACCAAGATGGTCTGGCTGCTCATTTTTACTATGTGAGTAAGGTGACCGGCAGTGCCACGCGGTTTGTGAGCAGCATTTCCAGCGCAAAACGTTACAGCAATATGAGCGCTGCTACGGCAAGTGCTGCCAGACTGAATGCACGGAGCCAGAAATACAACTACTATGCCATCCAGGTTTTTTCTCTGAAGGGAGAGGAAGAGGCATGAGTATCAGGCATCCAATTCGGAAGCCTTCCCAGCTGAACAAGAAGAAACCGCTGATTTGCAAACCAATGGATAAGGCTTGGAAGGAGTTCCTGCAAAACCAATGGTGGAGTACGAACTCTATCGTACAGCCCACCACCGAAGAAGAGGTCGCAATCATGTCACGCATGTTTGAACTGCGTGACAAAATTCTTGCCTTCGGTGGGGAAGAGGTATGTATGCCTACCTATGAAGAAGATTACGATGCAATTATGCAACGGGGGCAGTTCCTCTATGGCGATAAAGCACGGCTGAAGAAAATGCTCCCGAATTGCTGCCATCAAAACGCGGCACGACTCTGGCGGGCAAACAGAAAGGTACTCTATATCGGCACCGGATATGCCTTGTCGGACGATGGAATGTGGCGAGCACATTCTTGGGCAGTTCAGCCCTGCAGCGTTTCCTGGCGAATTTGGGAAACCACAACAAAACGACTCGCGTACTTTGGCGTCATCTTCAACGAAGAAGAAAGCGAGAAGTTTGCGCAAAGAGTCCTGTGAAAAAAGGCCGACGGAATTTCCGCCGGCCTTTTTATTATGCAAAGGTCTGTGTCGCAAAGTAGATATACTGCTTCATGTCAAAGAAATATAACAGTTGCAATACACTTCTCTCCCCATGATAACTGTAGCGAAAACAGTGTGGTAAATTACCACAGCTGTTTTTCTTTGACAAAAGAACACCGTGAAATTCGGTGAATAGATAGATACCGACCTAATAAGGCCGGAAACAGAGGGGCAACCTTCTGATTTTATAGTACGCGCACTCCAACGAGTGCATCTATCAAATATCTGCAAAAGGCAGAACGACAAGGAAGGAAAAGTAATGAGTAAGGTAAAGAAAGAAGCCCTGGCAAACATCCTGGAAGCAGCCCAAAAAACTATCGGCAATATGGATGTCGATACCAAAGAAGCCATCGCTGCGCTGCAGGAACTGCAAGACAACTGTGAGGCCGACGCCCTGGACCTGTTCGACCGTACGCGGTACAAAGCGTGCATCCTTTGGAGTGGCTCGGATGAAGACCTCCAAGGCTGTCTCGATAACGCCACATACGACCAGCCTATCGAGCTGTCGGAAGAAGAAATGCATGCCTTAATCGAACGAGTAGCCAGCGCCATCAACTGGCAGGAAGTCGAGGAAGCCTGCTGCGAAGCCGGCAATGGGGTTATCCAGGACTACTTTGATAAGGCTCTCTATGACTAATCGGCCGATATTTTTCGACAACTGAACAACACAAATAAATCATGAGGTGCGAAATATGATTAACAAGATTATCGTCCATAACTCCGTTTTCCACGCCGATGATGTCGCCTGCGTGGCGATTGCCCGCATGCTGAACCCGGCGGTTGAATGGAGCCGCACATCTAACCTGCAGGGACTGGATGTGAACGGCGACGACAATGTCATCGTGGCTGATATCGGCTTTGGCCGGTTCGACCACCATGGCAAAGCTGCCAAAACCCGGGAAGACGGTGGCAAACATTCTGCCGCTACCCTGATGTGGGAGCGGTTCGGTATCGAAGCCGTCCAGACCCGTTATCCGACTCTGGATGTTTTCGAGGCCGCCAAAGTGGCAAAAACGGTGATGGAGAAGCTGCTGTACACCATCGCCAACGGTGACAATGGCATCTACAGCCCCGACTTTACCATCAACGTCGCCATCGCGCAGTTCAATGCGCTGTGGGACGACAAGTGCCCGCACGCTGCCGATGTCCGCTTCCTTCAGGCACTCCAGTTCATGGAAACTGTCCTGAAAAACACCATGGAAACCCGCCTTTCTGAATTGCGGGCAACCTCGGTTGTGACTGAGGCCATTCGCAACAGCACTGACGGCATCATCGTGCTGGAATGTTTTGCCCCCTGGAAACACGCGGCTTGTGCCAATGAGAACATGAAGGCCGTGGTCTTTCCTTCCGCTCGCGGCGGGTGGAGCATGCAGCTGGTTCCGGTTACGCCGGACTCCTTTGAAACGCGCATCCATGTGCCCGAAAGCTGGTGTGGCAAACAGGACAAAGAGGCGGGTCTGGAACAGAAGGGCATGACCTTCTGCCATCGCAATGGCTTCATCAGCTCCTTCGACTCGAAGGAGCATGCCATTGAGGCGGCCGAATTTTTGGTACATGCCTAATTAGACCAAACCTGATAACAAGAAGAGCTGACATGAAAATTGTCGGCTCTTCTTTTTTATAAAAAAGCAAAGAGGTGTGTGTAAATGTTCGCAAAGCTCATTATGGTGACTGCAATGAACAACAACAAATTCTATGTGATGCAGTCCAATGATGACAATACCAGTTTTACGGCCACATACGGCCGTGTCGGGAATGCCGGTCAGACGGCTACCTACCCGATGTCCAAGTGGTCACAAAAGTACAATGAGAAAATCAAGAAAGGCTACAAGGATGTCACCGGCCTGGTAGAAACGGCCAAGACCGGCGGTACTGTTGCAGAATTCAAGCCGATTTCTGATAAGGGCATCGCGGAAGCGATTGGCTTTCTTTCGGATGTATCCCGGCAGATTCTGAAACGAAACTATTCCGTGTCCCTCGACGCTGTGACCGAAGAGATGGTCAACGAGGCCCAGTACATTCTGAACCGCTTGTCTGCGCAGCGGGATGTGTTTGAATTTAACAATGTCCTGCTGCAGCTGTTTCAGGCATTACCCCGGCAGATGGGACAGGTCAAAGACCACATGATGTCCCATTACAGTGAAAAGGCCGAAATCATTGCCCGGGAACAAGACCTGCTGGACGTTATGCGCGGTCAGGTGATTCATCCGAATGCCAAGGCCATCAAAAAGACGAAAAACGACCAGACCATCTTGGACGCGATGGGCATTATGATGCGCCCGGTCCGCGAAAAAGAGGAGGCGGAAATCAAAAACCACCTTGGCCAGCAGGCATGTCATTACAAACGTGCATGGCGCGTTATCAACACCAAGACCCAGGATGCTTTCAACCAGTATCTGAAGGACCACACAGCCAGTAAGCGTAAGATGTTCTGGCACGGGTCCCGCAACGAAAACTGGTTGAACATCCTCAAGACGGGGTTGGTACTGAACCCCAACGCGGTGGCGACCGGCAAAATGTTTGGTATGGGCATTTATTTTGCTCCTAGTGCCAGCAAATCGGTCGGCTACACCAGTTTGGCCGGCAGCTATTGGGCCGGGGGAACGTCGAATCGCGCCTTTATGGGCGTGATGGATGTCGCATGTGGAAAGTCGTTCGACATTTACGACAACCCGTACGGCTGGAGCGACCTGACCGCCAAAAAGCTGGAACAGAAATGCCCCGGCGCCAACTATGTTTTTGCACACAAGGATAAGGGGATGCTTCGTAACGATGAGCTTATCGTCTACAACGAGGCTCAAGTTACTATCCACTACCTTGTGGAATTGTCAAACTAAACGGAAGGAGAATCCTCTATGAAAAAAAACACAAACACCCAAACCTCTATTGACCGGAAACTGTTCTTTGCAGCCAAACGGTATTGTGAGGAAATGGACAAGAAACCGGACGAGCAGCGTAGCGACCTGTATTATGCGCTGCAGGCGTGGTGCGAAAAGCATCCGCAGGAACCGGAACCGCTGCAGCAGGAAACTGCGCCGAAACTGGAAGATGTGGAAGTGGAAGAAGACCTCACTCCCGATTCTGGTGAAACCTATGAGGTGAATTACACCATGTGCCAGGACCACAAACAGGAGGTGTTCAGCAAAGCCAAATATGAAGACCCCTACATGGAGGCCAAGGCTCGGTACAATGAGCTGCTCGAAGCAGCCGGCAATATCGAATTGTGGCAGCTCGACCCCTATACCGGTAAACGAGCGCTTATGATTCTGAGCCGCACCGCATAACAGAACAGAAAGGAAGTACCGAAATGGTAGATATGACCGAGAGAATTGTGGCTTTTTGCTGCAATCCGAATGAATTCGTCATGCCATTGGAAAACAGCAAGCAGGTATTTCTGAAGTTCCCGATTACGCCGGCGTTGATTGGTCTGGCTATCGTGAAAAACGGAGAAGACAACATTGCCGCCACGATGGATGTGGGTATAAATGCAATGGGGTTCTACTCCAAAGACACCGGAAAACTGTATTTCCGGGATGACATCCTGTACACAGCGGCCTTCTGGGATGACAAGAAAGATGTGCCTTGTACATCGGTAAAGTACGAACCTTTGCCGCTGAAGAAGATGAAACGCGACCTTGCCGACGCTGTCACCAAAGAATTGGAAAAGCGTGTTCCGAAACCGGAAATCGATGTTCTCAAGGATAATATCAGCATTGCCAAGGCAGACTATTTCAACTGCCGGGACAGGGGAGCCAACATCCACCCGGCAGACATCTGTAATATGATGCAGGAAATCAAGCTCACCGCCAACAAAGAGGTGGAACAGTATCTTGCCCAACCTGAAAAGTGGCTGGATACGGCTGCGGCACGGCTTCTGGAACAGAGGCCCCAGCTGTATATGCTCTATGAAAAACGCTTGAAAATCCATACGATTATCCAGGCGTTGAAAGATACGCCTCATCAGTGGAAGCGGGCCAGACGCTTGGCGGAAGTAGTGACCGGTAAGACTACGGTCACTGTTACGACCGTCGATGGCGAAACCTTTCGGGTGAAAACATCCGGATTGGAACTGTATCATTGTGGGGTGTATGATGACTCGTGCGTCCTGCCCAAGTACAGGACTGCCCTGTTGGAAAGCCACCACACCGAATTCTACCGGTTCTTTATCGAGGGAATCAAAAAGGTGGAATATAATGGCAAGGTGATTTTTGAGTAATTCATCTACTACAAACGGCCGAGCAGGGAAACCTGCCCGGTCTTTTTTGTTATGGACGCAAAGTCGGTATACTATCTTAGTCAAAGAAAAAAACGGAGCAATCCCATTTATAAGTAAATCTGTCTATTAAACAGCCGGCTTTTCATCTAAGCTGGCTGTTTTTCTTTGGCAAGAGGTGTGCCGTGGAACTCGGCATTTTCATAAAACCGACCTCTGGCCGGTAACAGTGGAGCAATCCACTGAAAATATATCCGCACACCCCAAAGGGTGTATTTATCAAACACACTGCTAGAAGCAGAGGGAGAAATGCGAAAATGGAAAACCATGTCTATGTTCTGGAGTCCAAAGACTTCTTTGGCGGCAAAATGTACTACCAGGGAAATTGGCAGGACACATCCGATATCAGCAATGCCAAATCGTACACGCTGGATGAAGCACTGGCTGTTTCCAGAAACCTAAAAAATTTTGGTGGCCACTACGTGGTTCAGCGCGTCAACAATTAAAGGAAGGTAAACGCAAATATGGAAAACACAATTTTGATTACTTATTCGTCCCTGATGGAGCGGTATCAGATTACTCAGCTCACTGGCGCAGAACTGTATCAAAAATACGGTGTTAAGCGGGATGAAGTTCTGTTCGGTGATGATGTTAAGTTCGATGATGGATACACCCTGGAAATCGAGATGCTCACTGGCGAAGAGAACGAACGGCCAGATTACCGAATCCAACTGGTATCCCCGGACGGTACTATTGTTGCCGATGTGTCGGAAGATTACGACAACGATACTTTGCTGGGCACCTTTACGGCAACAGATGATGATACTGGCAAAGTCTATTCTGTCCATATGAATATGGAGCGCTGCGCCGTTCCCATCCGTCATACGGAATCGGATGAAAGCGTTACTATCGCATACTGCGATTCCGATTGGCTGGTAAAGCGGTTTGACTCCCATGAGGATAATCTGATTCGCTTCCTTCACGAGTACACCTCCGATGAGGCGGCCGGTCTCATCGGAGATGCGATTCTGGCTCATTCGGTCGCATTCTTCTACAATGAGGAGAAGGATGAGCCGTTCAGTTTTTATGGCGATGAAGGCTGGAAATATCGGGCGTTTGCCGACGTGATTTCCGACTGGCTGAACAAAAATCATACGGAAGCCGCCAAAGCGTTGGACTGCTTCCTGAACCTGTAAAGTCAGGAGGGAAAATGTCATGACATCCATCAACGTCAAAATCACGTCGGATGAAAGAAATAGACCATTTACCGGAATGGAATATGAATTCGACATGCTCAGACCGCCCCAGCCTTATCAATACGGAAGCATTGTCCTCTGTGGCAGCCCATTTACCAGAATGGGCCTTTACACTATGCTCACGCTGGCAATTCAGCCGGACGGCAGCATCGTGTTCCGTGGCTGGAAAGAAGTACAATACCTTGCTTCAGAGTATTTTGGCCTGGGCGCCTATTACTCCGAAGCATTTACTCCAACCCAAAACCAACGCGATACTATGGACGGCCTTTTTTCTGGCCGTATTCGTTGGGAAGGGTTGCGCATCCTCATTGGAATGATGCCGCAAAAAATCTGTCCCATCAATATCGAGGCAGAGGAAAAGCGGTGGGAAAAGAAAGCAAACATCTTTTCCTCCTATACCACACCCTTCGTCTGTTATCGTCCCGATGATATCAGATGGACGGAATGCAAGTAAACCGTCAGACGACAAAAGGAGAAAAAATATGTCTAACTACAATATCATCCCTATGGATGAACCGGGCCTGTTCACGGTTAACACCACTACCACCTCCTACATCGTGCATGTTGCCACTGACAACTTTTACGACAAGGAGCAGGTTATGAAGGAATTGTGCCGCGCCATCGTGGCCATCGAACGGCAGGGCCATATCGTAACTTCTGCTCAGGAACTGCATGCGGACGGTCATCGGCCCCGGGTTGCATTCCGGCAAAGCAAGCAGTATCAGGAAGCGAAAAAGGAAAAGCTGGATGAAATCATCTCTGCTTCCTACATCACATATTGGTCCTCCGGAGCATGTTTCCGGGCGCCCTGCAAGGTGAACCTGAATACTCACGAGGTATTCGAAATCCAGAACGCTGGCAACCCCAGTGACGATGATGACTGTATTGGCGAATATGTCAGCATCGACGATGCGGAGACTGAAGTTCACCTCATCGATGAGATTCTGGAACTTTGTTTGGATGATGAGGAAGCCAAGAACGAGCTGCAGAACATCAAGACCAACAACAGCTACTGGATTTCGTTTTCCGGAAAGAAACTCGACACAGAACTGGAAAAGCTCAAATCTATGTAAACAAACAGATACTCTAAGGAAGGAAACGATACCATGAAAAAAGGAATGAAAATCTGGCAAATCGGGGAAATTCACATCAACACCAACCATCTGGATGTCACTGACCCCGGCTATGACGATGATGTTTGGTGCCGGCTGCACATCAAAGACATGCAGCCTGGTACTTACAACTGCGTAGTCAAATACCTTCAGGAAGAAATGAAGACGAAGCAGCTTTGCAAAAAGGTGAACACCGTCGTAAAAGCCACCATCTACCTTGCCGACGAAGGCGAAACCGTACAGCGTGTGGAAGCAGGCCGGTCTTGGCGTTTGGCTGGTGTGATTGGGGTTGACTCCGGTCAGGCTGGCTTTTTTCCTGGGCACAAGCCGAATTTCAATGATGATGAATGGGAAAAGCTCGTTGACTGGATGTACAACCGGAAGGATATCCCCCAGGATGAGGACAAACCCAATGGTTATATCCGGAAGTTCGATGAACCTGGTGGAGAGTCTTTTTGGACCGCCTCTGGTTACGGCGATGGCGCTTATCCTGTTTATGCCATCCACACCATCATCAACAAAAAACGCATGTGTACGGCTCTGGAAATCCGTTTCATGGAGTAAAGGAGGCGTTTTCCTTGTTTGTTGTAATCAAACCTTACCCTAGTCCATATTACCCCTGGGAAGCAAAGACCAAAAACTACTCCAATGTTTTTGCCTCCGTAGAAGCCGCAAAAGACTTCATGACCGCAAGGTTTGGAAAATGTACGTTTAAGGTGAACGACAAAGCCAAACAAAAGGAGGGCTAAGTGGATATCGAAGTTCTTGAAAAAATCATGCGGCAGAACAGTCTTGTTGTGCGTGCAATTCCAGCCAAGAGCATCAAAATTCTGGAGGCCGCGCACGCAGACATGTACCCGGAAGGGCAGCTGATGCACATGCCGGGTTTTAACCGCGAAATGCTCGTGGTCGAAACTGAACCGGAACATGCCGGTCAGTTTATTGTTGAACAACAGCGAAATACCGCAATGCGGACTCAATTTGGCGCCAAAAAATACTATAATTCCTTGGAAGAAGTGATTGCCGACTGGGGCACCAAGGAAATTATACGGGGCTGAATTTACAAATACTGTGCGGTTTGCACACTCACAAAAAGGCGCTGGGAGAACTATTTCTCCCGGCGCCTTTTTAATTGTAAAAAATGGTACAATGTGGTATAATAAATACGAAGAACACGAAGAATACGAAGAAGAGAAATGGAAAAATGAGTAGAGGCGCAAAGAAAAGAATCGCAGGCATCGTTTTTTGGCTGGCACTTATCCCGGTCATTTTTATGCTGCTTAAAATGCAAAGCTCCTTCATCAATGATACAGATTTGTTCTGGCATATTGAATTGGGCAAAAATATTTTGCATACAAAAAGCATTACCCACACAGATTCATTGTCCTGGATTGCTGAAGAGCAGAATCTGCCATTTATCAACCATTCCTGGGCCTCAGACATTCTGCTTTATTTGTTTTCGAAAATCCATGGATACATGCTGGGTGCATATCTCTATGGAGTAATTACCATGCTTACGCTTGGCATTTGCCTGTATGTGTTCTGGGCAAATCAATTTCCTGTTGATGAATGGGCAAGATTCAGGCCAAGTATCACCGATGGAGCAGCTCTTGTTCTGATTTCCTGGGCAATTTACGAAACGCGAGGAAATCCAAGACCACAGCAAATCAGCCTCATCTTTTTTGTTATCGCATATTATTTGCTGGAAAAGACATGGAAAACCCAATATCAAAAGTCGTTTTTCTTGCTGCCGGCGTTGGCTGTGATTTGGGCAAATTTTCATGGTGGAACATTACCGCTTCTGTTTGTTTTAACCGGTATGTATTTGGTGTTGAGCCTGATTCCCTCCTATAATGGCAAAATTGTTCATGCCAAACAGGGGAATCCAAAACAGCTGGCCTGTATTTTGGCTTTGGAAATTGCGGCAGGATGCATCAATCCGTACGGGCCGTTTTTGTATTGGCAGCTATATCGAGTGAGCGACACTTGCTCGGTTATCAATGTGAGTGAGTGGCAGCCGGCTAACATCAATAACGCAGCCTGGGTATTCGTTTCACTGGCTGCATTCATTGCCATTCTGATTTTTTCTTCCTGGAAATTTTCATTGTCACAAATTATGCCGGTCTTTCTCTTTGCGGGAATAACAATGGTCCATGTGAGAGCTTATCCGTGGTATGCTATCTCGCTTGCCATCTTTGTCATGGAACACGCAAAGCCCATGAGAATAATTTGTCATGACATCATCAGAAAACGGCATAATCATTCTGACTATACATCTAAACAACGTACATTTCTGAAAGGCATACTACTTTCTCTATACGGGGTAGGAGTATTTGCAGGAGTTTGGGCATCTGCGTTTATCATCAGCCAAAAGTATTACCGCGAGTTTTCCGCCGAATTGATTTCCACTATCCAAACAATTTCGCCCCAAAGGATGTACACTAGCTACAATTCCGGTGGAATGGCTATTGCTGCAGGATTCCAGTCGTTTGTGGATTCCAGAGCAGATGCATTCACAAAGGAAATCCTGAGCGATGCCAGTGTATTGAGCGGGGGCGCCAGCGGAATTGATATTGACAGAATCAACGGTGTGTTGGATAAATACCAGTTTGATGCACTTTTACTGGCAAGGTACGACAGTTCCATGATTCTGTCCTACATCGAACAACAAGAAGACTGGACATGCGTTTATTCCGATGTGGTGTATTCATTGTTTGTGCCAACTTCTGATACCGCAAAATTTGCGGCAGAGTATATGACTTTGAACGGTCAATATAATGAAAACAAAGAAGCCTATACACAAGCATATCCGAATCTGGCTGTGTCCATTCAATATGTGGCCCCTTCCGACATTGTTTCGCTGATTCAAAACAAAACAGACAGCATCGTGTTTTTTGCCGATGCCAAAGATAATGAGAGCAGGGAAGTAGCCGGAACAATTCAAAACTGGGCACAGAAAAACGGATATTCTTCTGTTTACGTTTGTAATATCAAACAGTATCGCATGGAGTATGGCTATGATGATTCAGGCGTATTGCAAATAACGCAAAACCGCTCCGTAGGATATGACGAACTTCTTTCCGAATTAGACCCGCTCCTGCCTTATTATGAGGTTCAGGGAAATGGTATCAACCTGCAAAATACAACATTGAATGTCAAAACAATCCCGACACCGTTTGTTATCTGTATTCGCCAGGGACAGGTGAAAACAATCGATATCACGCAACAATAAAAATAATCACCGCATTTGTAAAACAAACATATCAGACACAGAAAGGGCGCCGGATGGAGCGCCCTTTTTCTTTTTCGCCAAAGACTTATATAATGCAAATACTTTCCAAATGTGGTATAATATGTATTATAATAGCGAGCAAAAAAGCGGCAACTCTATGCATCAGAAAGGGATTTTATATGACGCAAGAAGAATACCTGCAGCGAATCAAACCGCATTATTTGGGGTATCAGGAACTCCATGTTCATACGGAAGCCTCCTATCGTGATGCAGTAAACACTGTAGATGAAATCGTTCACACAGCAATCAAATTTGGCCGCAATGCGTTTGCCATCACAGACCACGGAAATCAAATGCGGCTTTTTCATGGATTCAAAGCAAGAACAAAAGCCGAAAAAGACGCCCTGCAAACCGCATTGAAAGAATATGGGATTGATGAGGCGGATGTGTCTGCCATCCTCAAATCCATTGGTCCGACAGACAGCATCCGGTGCCCGACAGAGAAGATGTGGCCGTGGATTGAAAAGTATGGGGAAGGCTTTGTCCAGGCGGTGCATAACAGTCCACAATATATCCCGGGCATTGAAATGTATTTCCAGCCGGAGAAAAGTGCCGATGATACCACGGCCAACCATCTGATTCTGTACGCAAAAGACTGGGTTGGCCAAAAGACGCTGTTTCTGATTGAAAATCTGGCCCAGCTAAACAAAAACAAAAAAGGGGCACCGCGAACCACCTTTGCAGACTTGGAACGTTTTGTTGGCCCCGGAACGCCAGGGCATGGACATATCATAGCAACATCAGCATGCGTGGGCGGGTATATCCCATCCATTCTTTTGCAGCGCTGGAATCTGGCAGATAAGCAGCACCTTCTGCAGAACAAGCTGGCGGCCGAAAACATTCCGTATACGGAGCAAGACCTTCAGCAGGCCGAAGAAACAGAAGCTGCGGCAAAAGCCGCTGTTGCTGAAGCAAAACGCACCCTTTCGGCAGCACAGAAAGCTGCCAAGACGGACTATACAACCAAACTCCAGAAACTGAGAGACAAAGTAAAAAAGCTGGAAGAAAAAGAAGCGGGGTCGGAGAATCAGCTTTCTTTGGATGGGAGCATGCCGGAAGAATCTCCCAAATTGGTTCAGGCCAGGGAGAAACTGGCGGACATGGAACAGCAAGCAGAAGCCGCAAAGCAGGCCGAAGAGAATCTACAAACCTATGTGCGGGATGCTGAGGTAAGCAAAGTCACCTGGGAAGAAGCGAAGAAGCACACAGCCAATGTCGAGAAAGCCCTGCGCCCCTTTGCAAAATACAAGGAGGCGTTCAAGGCCATCGAGCAGGAAAAAGCTGCGCTGGGAGACCTGGAAACAATGGCCAGGGAAGCGGCCCTGAAGTTCGAGGCCATTTTCGGTAAAGGCAATTTCTATATCGAGTTGCAGAACCACGGCATCACCAAAGAAGATGTTGTCCGGCCGATGCTGTATAAGCTGATTCGTGATACTGGTATTCCGCCAACAGTGGCCAATGACGTTCATTACTGTACCCAGGCAGATAAGCGGAAACGGGATATCATCTATGCCATGCGCTTCAACCGTTCTGTGACGGAAGCGGAAAACGATGAGGGCATGGACCAGCTTTACTTCAAAACAAATGATGAAATGGCTGCCCTGATTGATGATGAGTTGTGGAAGCAAGGAATGGAGAACACATCCCGTATCGCAGAAGCCTGCAATGTTTTCTATAACAAGCAGATGCATCTGCCCACATTTGATGCCAAAGCCGCCGGGTTCCCGGACGCAAAAGCATATCTGGAAGACTTCTGCCGCAAGATGATTTCAAAGAAATATCCCATCTCTGCCTTGGCTGACGATAAACGGCAGCAGCTGCTTGCGACCATCGAAAAGCGGATGGAATATGAATTCGGCGTCATTGAAAAAATGGGCTACATGAGCTACATCGCCATTGTCCAGGACTTCATCTTCTATGGCCGGCGTATCGGTGGCCAGACTGCGATTGGCCCCGGGCGCGGGTCTGCCGCCGGCTCCATCGTTTGTTATCTGGCCGACATTACCGACATTGACCCGCTGCGTTACGACCTTCTGTTCGAGCGGTTCCTCAACCCGGCCCGTGTATCGATGCCGGATATTGACACCGATATCGCACCGTCAATCCGCGCCAAGGTCATTGACTATGTTGCCGATAAGTACGGTTATAAGGAACCGTACCCGTGTGAAGAACTCCGCAGCACTGTCTGCAATATTGTCACGGAAAGTGTACTGGCGCCACGGGCGGCAGTCAGAGCCGTTGCCCGGGTGACAGATGTACCGTATGAGGTCAGCGACCGGCTGGCTAAACTGATTCCCGAAGCGCCCAAGATGACTCTGGCCAAAGCCGAAACGGATAACCCAGAATTGCTTGGTTACTGCGGCCAGGACCCCCGGGCCAAAAAACTGCTGGAAGAAGCAAAGCTCGTGGAAGGAATCCCGGTTCAGACCGGAGTTCATGCGGCCGGCGTCATCATTGCTGACAGGCCGGTTTCTGATTATGCACCACTGCTCTGGAACGATGAGAAGAACTGCTGGGTTATCGAATGCGATATGGTGGAATGTGAGTCTACTTTGGGACTTCTGAAGATGGATTTTCTCGGATTGACGACCCTGGATATCCTGGGAGCTGCCATCATCTACGTTCGCAAAACGCAGAAGAAACAAATCCGTCTGGCAGCCCTGAAAGGCGCTGATGATGCTACTGTCATTCAAAACATCTATGCAGAGGGCAACACGGATGGCGTGTTCCAGTTTGAAAGCGATGGCATCAAAAAGGCTCTTGTCAATTTCAAACCGCATAATATCGATGACATTATCCTGATGAATGCTGCGTACAGACCCGGGCCAATGGATTCCATCCCGGAATTCACTCAGGTCAAGCTGGGCCAGAAAGACCCGGCCTATCTTGTCCCGGATATGGAAGGCATCCTGGGCAAGACGTATGGCAGCGCTATTTACCAGGAACAAATCATGCAGTTGTTCCAGATGGTTGGTTTTTCCCTGGGTGAAGCTGATATCATCCGCCGAGCCATGAGCAAAAAGCACCTCAATGAAATCGAAGCCGCCAAAGATAAGTTCGTTGATGGCATGAAAGCCAAGGGCGCCGCCCCGGATGCGATTGAAGCATATTGGAACCGGTTGCTTGCCTTTGCATCCTATGCTTTCAATAAATCCCATGCGGCAGCGTATAGTCTTTTGTCCTACTACACGGCATGGATGAAATACTACTACCCCTGTGAGTTTATGGCTGCACAGATGAGCTATACTCCTCACGACAAGGTGCCGCTGTATTCCCGTGAATGCAAACGGCTGGGCATCAGAATTCTGAAGCCGGACATCAATACCGGCGTACCTTTCTTTGCACCCAATATCGGAGAAAAAACCATTCGATACGGTTTGGCTTCCATTAAGGGTGTGGCAAACTCTGCGCAAATCATTTATAATCTTCGTGTCAAATACGGCGCATGTGAAAATATGCGTGACTTTGTGCTGCGCTGCCTGTGCTTTGGCATCTCCTCCGACACTATGTGCGCACTCTGCATCAGTGGCGCCTTGGATTGCATCATCGCCGGGAAATGGAATCGGCGGCAAATCGCCAAAGCCTTTGGATACAAGGAAGACAAGAACGAAAAGAAGAGCGCACAGCTTCTGGATGCCGGCAGTGCGGCCATCAAAGCCCTGCGCAAGGAAGAACCCGATTTGACCAATGAGCAGGTCTATGAAAAACTAATGCGCGGCGAAAAGGCATGGCAGATGCCGGTCCTGCTGGAATACGATGAATTCCCGAAAGAAAAGATGTTGGAAAACGAATATGCTTTCCTGAACCTGTATGCATCGGGAAATCCCATTGACCCATATCTACAGGCCATCCAAAGCCACCGGCAAAACGCCGTTGAGATTGAGGCCCTCACCAGTGAGTCAGGAAATGATACAGCCGCTGTCGGCCTGCTTCATTCTGTCCAGATTCAGCACCGGAAATCTGACGGTGCCGCATTTGCTCGATTCGTTTTGGAAGACGAAACCGGACCGATTCATTGCGTAGTCTTCGTGGCTGCTTTTGCCAGACTGCGAAACAACATCAATGAAAAGACAGTCGTGCGAGTCGGCGGCCGTATCAATACTGACGATAACGGCGAAAAGACATTCATGGTTTCTACCGTGACAAAGGTATAAAGGGAGGGATAGAGTGTATCTGATTATTACAGAAAAACGAACCGCCGGGGAAAAAGTCGCATCCTGCATCACAGGAGAGCATTTCACCAGCGGCCAGGGATATCTGAAGGGAAAAAACTATTACATCACTTGGTGTGCCGGACATCTGTACGAGCTGTTTAGCCTGGAAGAGTATCGTGCCGACTATGACCCGGAACAGAAATACCGGTGGACAATGGAAGGCTTACCGTTCATCCCGGAAGGAAGAAAATTCCGTTATCGGAAAAAGAACTCTCCCAAAACGCCGAGTATGAATAAAACGGTAAACCAACAGGTAAAGGTTATTAAGGCCCTGGCCAACGACAGCAGCGTGGAGGCCATCTATCATTGCGGCGACTCAGACCGGGAAGGGGAGGTCATCGTCCGCAATGTGCTGCAGGCATTGCTCAAGTCCAAGAAACCGGTATACCGCATCTGGCTGAACTCTTATACACAAGAAGCCGTGATGAAGGCCCTTCGTGCCAAAGAGCCGGATTTCAATTATGACGGCTGGTTTCGTTCCGGCCGTGCAAGAGCCTACGAAGACTGGTTGCTGGGCATCAATGGCACCCGCTATCTGTCCTTGAAAACAGGGGCACTCCTGCCGTGGGGACGCTGCAAATACATCATCGTCAAGGCCATTGTGGACCGCGAACGGGAAATCCGCAATTTTGTCCCGACGGAATACTATGCTGTATGTTCAGAAGCCGAAACAAAAGGTTATCCCATTCAGCTGACCAGCAAGCAGACCTTCAAGAAAGAGGAACAGAAACAGGCACAGGCTCTGGCTCAGAAATACAACCAGGCCGGAGCTGCCGTTACCAATGTTGAAAAGAAGGCAAGCACGATTTCTGCTGGGAAACTGTTCAGCACCACCGCTTTGCAGGCGTTCGTTTCCAAGCATTACAAAGGCATTGACCCCAAGGATGCCGAAGCTGCATTGGAAGAGCTTTATCAGGCCGGCTACACGACTTATCCCCGTACCAATTCCCAGTTCCTCACGAAAAACGACATACCAGACGTGGAACGGTCCATCCAAGCACTTACCAAGGCCGGATTTGCCAATATCGTCAATAAGCCGAAGGAAAAAAGCATCTATGACGATAGCAAGGTGGATGGGCACTCGGCTCTGATGCCGACATATCATCTTCCCCCGGCGGGCAAACTGACAGATGTTCAGGCAGCCGTTTATGAGGCTATTCGGAACCGGTTCTTGGCAGTTTTCTGCAGCGAAAAATGTGTTGCGGACAAGACCACCATCACCATCAAATGCTGCGATGAGGAATTCAAACTCAACGGCAGTATCATCCGGGAAAAAGGATGGCTGCAGTATGAACCCTTCGGGCAGAAAGATAAGGAGGTCCCGCCGCTTCAAAAAGGTGACCCAGTCGATGTGGATTTCCAGCCGACCTTGAAAGAAACAACCCCGCCGCAGAGGTTTACTGTTGAGTCTTTTGGTAACTGGTGTCAGGCGCCCTGGCGCAAGGAAGAAGATGCTCAGGGGGAATACTCCGACGAGGATTGGGAGCGCATCCTGCACGAAGCAACGATTTGCACTGATGCAACCAGAACACCGACCATCACCGAATGCCGGAACAACGGGTATATCAAGCTCGTGAAGAATACCTACCGGCCGGAAGAAAAAGGCGAACAGTTCATCGATGCGTGTGAAAAATTGGGCCTGAAATTTTCTGTGAAACAAATCATGGATTTGTCTTCTCAGCTTTTCGATATTCGGAAAGGAAATGCGTCCATCGATGACTGCCTGGATGTATGCCAGCAGCGGCTCGCAGAAATGTTCTCTCACAAAGATGCGCAGGTCCAGAACATGCGGCAAGATAACGCTGTTGCAACATGCCCCGTATGTGGTAACCCGGTAAAGGAATGGAAAGAGAACTTCTCGTGCGGCACCAAAGGATGCCTCTATATCAAGAAGGCAAACCCGTTCCTAGCCGCATTGGGTGGGAAGAAGAAAACATTCACCAAACGGGATATTGCAGCACTATGCGCCGGCAAAACGGTGGCCCTGAAAGGTTGTGTCAGCAAGAAAACAGGCAAAGAATACGATGCGAAATTGAGATTTGATACTTCAAACGGCCGCCCCGAATTCAAAATGGAATTCGCCAATAAAAAATAATACCTACAAGCCCTGCTTTAATTTGGCAGGGCTTTTTTTGACATGTCGCAAAGTGATTATAATTGATGTGTTCAAGCAAATTTAACAGGCCATAGCCTATTTATACGTTTCTCATAACCCGCCAAAAGGCAGTTGTCTATTTCATAAGACAGCTGCCTTTTGTTTTTTTGTACAGAACACCGTGTAATTCGGTGATAAATATAAATCCGGTCATGCACCGGCGGCAGTAAGGCGACTTGCTGATTATTGATATAGTCCGTATCACCTTAACAGGTGATGTCCCAAACAACCGCAAATAGCGGTGCGAAGTGCAGGCCAATATGGAATGCACAATTTTTATTTAAGGGGAATAAATCATGCACAAAAAGAACAAAAAAATCGACCTGGGCCTCATTCTAGCAATGGTTATCGGTGTTGCATTCAGTATGATGTTTCTTGTCGTTGCGCTTGGCAACGATGAACCGAAAGCAACGCCTGAACCTTTTCCGACGGTCGAAGTGACAGAAGATGCGGAAGAAGAAGTGGTAGAAGAAGCCGAAGCAACCGATGAGCCGGACCTGTCTTATCTGGACACAGAAGAGGTACGCCTTTATGAGGCTCTCTCTCCTGAGAAACAGTCCGTCATCACCCGGTATGCTCAACAGACTGGGGTGGATGAAGCCCTGGTTCTGGCCATCTGCTATCACGAGAGTAGATTTAAGTCTACGGTAACGCATGAAAACGCCAATGGCACCATCGACTGGGGTGTCGCCCAGTGTAATGACACCACGTTTGATGTTCTGCACAGTTATATCGGTATCGAAGATATGAGCGAATTGCTCGATTTTGAGACCGGTGTACGTGCCTGTTGTTCACTGCTCCAGTATTACAAAAACCGGGGCCTTGAAGAAACTGCCGATATTCTCCTCGCTTACCAGCAGGGCTACGGCGGCTATGAAGCGGTGAAAAACGGCGACGCAGAACCGTGGCCTGCCTATGAGGAAACAATCGCATGCATGGAAATCTATGAAGCGTATCTTTCCGCAGAATGAAAAACGGGGGTATATAACAATGAAAACACTTATTTTTAACCTGAAAAAAGTTTTTGCTGATATGGAAACTGTGACCGTCAAGGTGCCGGCCACGGTTGATGGCAAGGCCATCTTTGAAACCTGCTATCCCTGGCAGGCAACCTTTATGGTCACTTTGTGGCTGTATTACTGCGTTGCCTTTGAGGCAGCTCAGTATTTGGCCTTTGTGGGCCACAAGAGCACCTCTCAGAAGTTCCATGAGATGTCGTTGAGCTTTTATAACGAGTTTGTCAATCTGGCAAAGGGAAAGCCGGAAGACGTTCCCTGCAGCCAGTGCTGCCATGTCCTTACACTCGATGGCGACGAGGAGACGGACTGGGAAAAGCTGAACAAATCGGTTGTACTTCAGCTCCGCAAGATTGCGGAATCCTTGGTCTCTTTCATGGAGGCGAATAACATGGATTCCCATTTGTCACACGAGGTGCTGTACGACCTCAACAACATTTAATACAAAAAGGGCAGGTTCTTTCCTTCGGGAGGGGCCTGCCCTTTTTGTATTATGCGGCTTAGCATTGCAAATACTTATCTAATGTGGTATAATATAAAACATGGAGGGCGGGCGTAATGAAAATTCATCGGAATGATTTTGAAGGCAGTTCGGCATCGCATCATGACTATGATGACGAACAAAACCAACAGAAAAATACAAAGCCGGCGAAAGGTCGGCAAATCATACAGATAGCACTCATTATTCTCATCGTCGCACTGTCTACATATTTGCTTTTCAGTCTTTACGACTATTATCATGAACCGGCATACACAGCCAATGAAGTTATCGAGGAACTGCCGGAACCGACTGAAGCTCCTGAACCGACAACGCAAGAAACGAATCAGGAGCAGCAGGACCAAAAAGAGCTGCCTAATTATAAAAACCAGGTAGCAATTCTCACAGTCGATGGTGTCGATGTGACGAATGAAGCTGTCATGCAGCATCCAACAGAAGATGAATATTACCTGTACAACAACGAGAATGGAAAGTATTCCATCTGGGGCAGTTACTTTGTTTATCACGACTGGAACATGCAAAGCATCGAATCCTTGGACAAAGTTACGGTCATTTTTGGGCATTCCAACGGCAATAGTTTGTACAGAAAGTTCTCCGTGTTAAAGCATTTCAAAGATGCTGACTTTGCAAGACAGCATCAATACATTTATCTGACTATCGGCGAAGAAAAAAGCCGATGGAAGATATTTGCTGCGGCCGATTATCCTGTGGCCAACAACTACGTCCAGGCAAATCCCTCTGATGAGTTTTTGCAATGGGAAATCGACCAGATGAAGGCTTATTCATACAACCACTATCAGGTCGATGTCTCTGCAAAAGATAAAATCCTGATTCTTTCCACATGTACCGGCAGTGACGCCTATGAAACACGGTTCATCGTATGCGCGGTCTACGATGGTCTTTGCTAAACTGTCCGATACACATTTACTCAGAAGCAAATGTCTTGGCTGAATTATTATAAGGGAGCTAAAGGATATGCGGAATATGGACTACGATGCAGAGTATGATTCTGAAAACCTCAGCTATGGTGACGAACCGAACACAGATTATGAAGATGATGTACTCGACGAAGCGGAACAGCTCGTTGATGCCTGTGACGATGTGGAAATTGATGGGTATGTCCAGTTTATTAGCGATATGCAGCAATATCCGCTGTTGTCGCGTGAAGAAGAAATAGAGAAATTCAAGGCTCTGAAGGCATGTACACCTGGGTCTAAAGAATACAAAAAAATCCGGGAGGAAATTTTCAACGCTAATCTCCGCTTGGTTATCAGCGTTGTGAGCAACGAATTCCGGAATCATGCAACAACAGTCATGAGCTTTCAGGACATGATTCAGGAAGGAACATTCGGGCTGAATACAGCCTTGGAAAAATTTGACGTCACACAGGGATATAAGTTCTCTACATACGCAATGCCCTGGATTCGTCAAAGCATCCAAAGAGCCATGGCCGACCACGGGATGGCGTACCGGCTATCCCCCAATAAGCATGCCAAGATGAAAAAAGTCATGGCTATACGCAACCGTCTGGAAAATGAGCTGGGACGTTTGCCGACCATAAAAGAACTCGCTGCAGAGTGTGGCTTCAAACCCAAAGAAACCGAAGAACTGGTAAACATCGCAACACCTGCATTTTCTATCGATATGGCCTTCAATGCCAACGACGGTAACCGTCTTATCTCTGGCGAAAACGAAGTAAATTTGGCAGCCAAAATATCCGATGAAACGACCAGCCACATCGAAGATGATGTAATAGAAAAGGACAACAAACAAAGAATCCTTGATATTGCAAAAAAATGCCTGAATCCTATGGCATACGCGATTTTTATTGCGCGACATCTTTGCGATAAGCCGGAACCGTTTGAATCTATTGGACAACGAATGGGATTCTCTCGTGAATATGTGCGAAAATTGGACGCCTTATCGTTGAATGTGATTCGCTATGTCTATCAAAGAGGACATATGCCGCCAATCAAAAAGAAAAGGTCGCAATAACAAATTGTTTCATCTCTGACAAAGAATAATGCTTTTGTCGAACAAGAATGGCAGCCCGGGAAATATTCCTGGGCTGCCATTTGATTAGTAACAAAACACAAAAAATTAACAAAAAGATAGGCAAATAGTAGAAAATCGAAAAGGGCTTTTGATGCGATATATGATTAAAAGTGGTATAATATAGAAGGAGAAAAGAACGGCGCTTCTTCTTTTTATGTTACAAGATTATAAAAACAGTCAAGCAAAAACCATTGTATAAACAGTAAACTATCAATGTCTGTGGTTGAGCCAAGAATCAAGGCCAGAAAACGCGCTGTTGAAACAATACTTCACGATTGCCATGTCGTGAAAATACAGTGACAACAAAAACCGTAGTAGGACGGCATACACATGATAAACAAGAAAAAATCAAAAACAGATTTGGAGCTATCGGTAACCGATGCGGTACTGAAATGCTATGACAAAGGCACAACATCGCCGCCGGCTATTCTTGCTGCTTTAATGTTTTCCTTTCCTACATTGACTCTTGCTACAGTAAGAAATATCTTGCGCACCCACAGGAAACCGAAAAATACAGTACAGAAAGAAGAAGCTCCAAAGCCCAAAACTCCAATGGAACAACTCAGGGAAAGTATTCTGAGCAAATGCCAAAACTGTGAATACCATCAAGCCGGCCGACCATGCGTAATGCCAAAGCATTTATGTCCATTTCCAGAAATGGATGAGGATTGTAAACGCTTGCAGCAAATGAGGGCAGAAGCGAGAGCGAAAAAGGGAGTTATTAAGGTTTCAGGTGGGCATATAACCTATACGAAAAGGCCCCGGCTCAGCAACATATTCGATGAAGTTGAGCGGGAACTGGATGAAGCTCTCGGAGAAAAAACTGTCAAAGAAGAATTCGACAAAAATCCTTATCGCAGTAGCGGGCCTATCGATTCCACTTTGGATGATGCATGTTTTATACCGGAAGAGAGCGAAAGCGTCGAAAATACGCAGGCTATTCATGTAGATGGAGATTTGCCAGAAGAACTGCAAAAATCAGAGGATGAGTGGGAACTGGAAGATTTTGCAGATGTGGTATCTCCATCTGTTTTGGGCAATGAACCTTAGCACAGAAAGGAGCTGAAGGCGTACCTACTTGGAATAAAGCTCCAAGTTCTTTGCGCCATATTGGAATGAAGGCAAAATTCAAATATATTGATTTGATGATTGCGGGCACCATCGGTGCAATGATTGCACTGGCTGTCCATCATGAATGGAGAAAGAATAACGCCAAAGCATTCATCAGCAATATCCAGAAAACAGATTGCAATACTTCCCAGGATGATTTGTGGAAAACAATCAAGTCAACTGAAGATGACACAGATGACCTGCATGATATTGAAGATGTCGTTGATATGAATGCACTCAAAAATGATGCCGCCGGTGGCATTAACAGTCGAAAGGGGGATAATTCACAGTGACACAGAAAGAGCTGATTCTTTCATGGGGAAAGGGAGAAGCAGGAAGTCTTGAACAGACTGCCGAACTTTCCTTGGAAGAATTGGTGCTGACATATCGCCAGTTAAAGGCTATTGATATTACTTCGCGTGTCGAAAACATCAAAGCCAATCTGGCGCTTGTGATTCGGGCTGTCCGTCAGCGCGTACAGGAAGATGCAGCACTGTTTTATATTGCGTGTGGCAAAAACGAATATCCTTATCAGGATAGTGATTATGGCATTAAAGCGATTGATGCTGCAAAACTTTCCATCCAGGTTTTTTGGGATGAAAAAGCAGCACAAACGGTCGCAGAGGCCATCAACCGCAATACCGATATCATCGGTGCAAAACGTGGGCGCCCTGCTGGAGATATTGTTCATGTGGCACGTCTTGGCGATGGCTACAATATGACAAACATCAATCATTTGAAACGGCTGGGCGTTAGCACAGTTTACTTTGGTGAACAGAAAGACAACAAGACAGACCTGATTCTACGGGCAGAAACTTTGACTCGCCAAAATCCCAATTTGGCTGACAATTCTTTCGATTTCTTTGATGTTGCTCCGAAAGCATATGCTTATTTGTGTTTGGTCGAGCAAGCTACGAATGAATGTCGGCCGGATAGCGAGATAAAATCTTATCAAGCCAGTGCTTTTGAGTGCGTTGTGCAGGAAAAGATTGGTGTGGCCATTTCCAAAAACGATTACGAAAAGGGCAAATGCAATCCGTTCACCATTGAATATAATGGTGAAGAGTATGTGGAACTGTTTACGGATTGGGCCTCCATGATAGAATGCCTGGGAAACAATGAAGATGTTTTTATGGCAGTTGGTAATTGGAACAACGTGATTTCCTTCAATATGCCCGTCGTCGTTAATCGTGAAGCCACCATGGGGCTGGAAGGAATCAAACAGTTCTGGAACCTGACTAAAACAGGGCGGCTGGCGCTGGCATATATTGCCGATTGCTACCACCTGAATATCGAAACCACCGATGGATTGGAACGTGCAGTCAATATTCTGAACGACATCCGGACTGCAGACCCTATCAACCAGGAATTTTGCTCCGGGTTAAGCATAGAAATACGGAAAAACAGTGAAGGCAAGAACGAACAGTATGCTGTTTTCAATTTCCCGGAAGGGGATTTGTTTATGGTGAATGGCAACACGGCCAAACAGTTCTTTGAAAACAATCTCTGTGATACTCCCGCTGCAGCATACCACGTACTGGCTGTACTGTATAACGACAAAGACGGTTCGGCGATGCGTGCATTTGAAAACGCTGAACTTTACGAATAATCACATAATGACATAAAAACGCACGGTGATGTGTTCTAAAACACACACCGTGCGTTTTCTCTTTCATGACGCAAAGTAAATATACTATTGAACGTCAAAGAATAAAATGCATCAATGCCTAAAAAAAGAAAATTTGCAAACCAATAGCTATCTTAATGGATGGCTGTTTTTTCTTTGACAATCGAACCGGATTCAATCCGGAATCTGGAAGGAGGTGAATTTTTTACAAAATTCACCATGTAAGAAAGGAAACAAATGATGAAAAAAGAACTCGACAAAAAAATCCATGGCTTTTTTGAGCAAATGGATTGGCCACTGTTCTATCAGAGCAAAATGGCCATCTGTGAAATCATGGACCATTTCAATGGCAGTCATGTCCCCGAAGAAAAAAACGCCATCGAATGGATGAACTGCATCCTTGGTATGATGGACGATATGGAGGACATCGCAACGGACCTCAAACTTTTCAAACGCCCCCAGTGGGATGATGACATCAACTGCCTGGATGACCGGTACAACCATGTACTGAGCAAACTCCCGGCGGGCATCACCCCTGCGCCCGATTTGGCACCGGCATCCGAAGAGCGTGACAGCTTTCTGGTTACTCTGCGGCGGACCTGTACTCTCGACTTTCTGAATCCGGAAACATACGAAGATGACTACATTGTACGGATTCCGAAATCGGTAAAAGAGGAGGAACGGACAGAGTACATCGAAAATGTGTTCCGGGCAATGGCGCACGAAATGATGACTGGGCTTAATGCCGTTAGCTACATTCGCGAAACGAACCGGAATTTCAACTGGGGCGATTTTGTGAATGATGTCACCAACGACATCCAAGAAAAGTACCAGTGTTATGACGCTGCTGTCCCCGACAACAGGAAATGGCTCAAGTATTGTGCTTGGAATCGCATCATCATCGATGTGAACCAGGATGAAATTCTCCTTTGGGAGGAAGAACCCTGCACCATCTACCTGGATGACAAAGCTATCTGTGAAGCTCTGGCCAATATGGTGACAGGCAAGGTGACCTGCCGCCAGAACATTGACCTGACTGCTCATTCGGCAGCTATTGAGTTTACCGAAGGCGGCAAGGCAAGGTTCCCATTGGCGGTGGAATTGTCCGATACGGCAACTGATGAAAAGAAGGATGCCTATTACTGGCTTGGTCAGAAATGACGGGAGGTTACCAATGTTGTATTCCTACAGCCCTTTCAAGGGCTTGAGCAAAGAAGAACTGAAACGGTTGTATGAAGACCGGAAACAGGCCCAAGAACAGGGACTGAGACCGAGGAGCTTCGACCCGTTCATCAAGGAAGTTCAAAACAATTTTATGATGTCTTTCGGGGATGCGTGGCGTTATACCGACACTGTATTCCTGGAGGAAATCGCCCAAAAGTATTTTGCATGAAGGAGAATGCGCTATGAACAATGAAACTCTGAAGACTCTGGACCAGGCCGAAGAACTCTACAAGAAGGTCAACAATACCTCTCACGGTGGCGTCTATTATGACGCTGACTCCATTTTGGCCGAATACATCACTGATGTACCGATGGGGATGTTCCTCGAACTCAGCCATACCTATCGCACCTGCGATGATAAGGGCCTTTTCGAGAACTTTTTCGAGCTGTTGACCGGCATTTCGTTCCAGGAGTTTCTGGAGCGGTGTGTCAACGAAACTCGTCTGCTCGTTCTTCCCAAGGGTGCCAAAATCAAGATACCCAATTCTGACCTGAACCTGCCCATCAATCCGCAGGAGCGTGTGTGGGTCATTACAAATGCTTCCGGGCATGCCACGGCTCCCGTGAGCGCGACGCAGGAAACGGCCGAAGACAGTGGGAATATGGATGAACAGGAACCCCCTGTCATCGACTCTTTTCGGGGAGAATACGATTTTCTGAGCAATTTCTTTCCCTGCCCGGTGACCTACAACAACAAGTCCTACGTCTGCGCCGAAGCCGCTTTCCAGGCACAGAAGTGCCCTGAACGTGCGGATGAGTTTGCCACGCTGACCGCTTCCAAGGCCAAACGTCTTGGCCGCCAGGTGACTATCACGACCCAGGATTGGGACACTCAGCGAGTGCCCATTATGTCCGAAATCATCTGGGAGAAGTTTGTCGGCAATCCGCAGTTGACCGAAAAACTCCTGGAAACCGGCAATGCTGAATTGGTGGAAGGCAACACCTGGGGCGACAAGTTCTGGGGCGTTGTCAACGGCGAAGGTGAGAACCAGCTGGGCAAAATCCTGATGGCAACACGGGACAAGCTCCGGCTGCTGCAGACCGTCATGTGATGACTTGAGCAGATAATAAGAATGGTAAGGTGAAAATATGGAAAACATGCAGAAACAGGCAGCCGAGTTCTTCAAAAATCTCGACTGGGGCATCTTCTATCAGGAGAAAATGGCCCTGCAGGAAACCATCGAACTGCTGCGCTATGAGGATTCTCCGAAATATCAGAACGCAGCAAAATGGCTGGATGGTATTGTGAACATGATGGATGCCATGGGTGATACCGGCGAACAGCTCGGCCTGTTTACCTATCCCGAACGGGATGAAAATGACCGGTGCTTTGATAAGCGCTTCAACGATGTCCTCCTGAAAGACCCCGAACACGAACAGCAAAAGTAACCACCACAAGATGATGGTGTCGCAAAGTGAATATACTCAAAATGTGAGGCGATAGCCTTGCATGCCATTGTGTTGGTACTGCAAAAGGGTAGTGGATTCTGTAAAAAGACCACTGCCCTTTTTGCATTATGTGCCAGCACAAAATACGCCATTTTTGGCAGAAAGGAATATGTTATGAAAATCATCAAGAGAAACGGCAGCGAACAGGAATTCAATGCGGACAAAATCCGGATTGCCATTACCAAAGCGTTTCGCTCTGTGGACCCGGAAAACAATATCCCGGAGGAAAAAATCAAGGAACTGACTGACGGAATTGTCAACAAAATCAGCCAGATTCCGCACACTCCCGGTGTCGAAGAAGTACAAGACGCCGTAGAGGATGCGTTGATGGATTCCGGCGAACATCAGGTCGCCCGGGCATACATCACCTATCGGTACACGCATAGCATTATGCGTGCCAAAAACACGACGGATGACCGCATCCTGGCCCTCATTGAGTGCAACAACGAGGAGGTCAAGCAGGAAAACTCCAACAAGAACCCCACTGTTACGAGTGTGCAGCGTGACTACATGGCGGGCGAGGTCAGCAAGGACCTGACAGCGCGTGTGCTGCTGCCTGAAGATATCGTCAAGGCTCATGAGGAGGGTATTATCCATTTCCATGATGCCGACTACTATGCGCAGCACATGCACAACTGCTGCCTTATCAATCTGGATGACATGCTGCAGAATGGGACCGTCATCAGCGGCACGCTCATCGAGCGCCCGCATCGGTTCTCTACCGCCTGCAACATTGCGACCCAGATTATTGCCCAGGTCGCCTCCTGCCAGTACGGCGGCCAGAGCATCAGCCTGACGCATCTCGCCAAGTTCGTGGACGTAAGCCGTCAAGCCATCCGCAAAGAGGTCGAGAAAGAAAACACGGACCTTGCACTGAACCTTTCTGAATATCAGCGCAATGAGATTGTCGATTCAAGGCTTCGCAAAGAAGTCCGCGCCGGTATTCAGACTATTCAATATCAGGTCATCACCCTGATGACCACAAATGGTCAAGCCCCATTCATTACTGTCTTTATGTACCTGAATGAAGCCGGCGATGACCTCACTCTGAAAAACGACCTGGCCCTGTGCATTGAGGAAATGCTCCGTCAACGCTACCAGGGCGTCAAGAATGAGGTGGGAGTCTGGATAACCCCGGCATTCCCCAAGCTCATTTATGTGCTGGAAGAAGACAATATCCGTGAAGGTACGCCTTACTTCTACCTGACCAAACTGGCCGCAAAATGCACTGCAAAGCGCATGGTGCCGGACTACATCAGCGAAAAGAAGATGCGGGAATACAAGCTGTCCAAGGGTGAAACCGAAGGCCACGGTGATGTGTATACCTGCATGGGCTGCCGCAGCTTCCTGACCCCGGACCGCTCTGGCAATGGCTGGAACAACGTGGCCAACGCCAAGAACTATGACGGAAAGCCCAAATACTACGGCCGTTTCAATCAGGGCGTGGTTACTATCAACCTGCCCGATGTGGCCCTGTCTTCCGGTGGCGACTTTGATAAGTTCTGGCAGATTTTTGATGAGCGCCTGGAATTGTGCCATCGTGCTCTTCAGTGCCGGCACAAGCGTCTGGAAGGCACCCTGTCGGATGCCTCGCCCATCCATTGGCAGTATGGGGCACTGGCCCGGTTGAAGAAGGGGGAGCCTATTGACAAACTGCTGCACAGCGGTTACTCTACTATCAGCCTGGGTTATGCTGGACTGTATGAATGCTGCAAGTACATGACCGGTAAGAGCCATACCGACCCGGAAGCCAAACCTTTCGCACTCAAGGTTATGCAGCACATGAACGACATGTGCGCCAAGTGGAAGGCCGAAGAGGACATTGACTACAGCCTGTATGGCACTCCTCTGGAGTCCACCACCTACAAGTTCGCAAAGTGCCTGGACCGCCGCTTTGGCAAAGAGTGGGAAAAGATTTCTGGTGGTAAAAACTATATCACCAATTCCTACCACGTCCACGTCACCGAGCAGATTGACGCCTTCACCAAACTGAAGTTCGAGAGCGAGTTCCAGAAACTCAGCCCCGGCGGTGCCATCAGCTATATTGAGGTCCCCAACATGCAGGACAACCTGACGGCTGTCATCAAGGTCATGCAGTTCATCTACGAAAACATTATGTACGCCGAGCTGAACACCAAGAGCGACTACTGCCAGGTCTGTGGCTATGATGGTGAAATCAGCATCGTGGAAGAAGACGGTAAGCTGATTTGGGAATGTCCTCACTGCCACAATCGTGACCAGAGCAAGATGAACGTGGCCAGACGCACCTGCGGCTACATTGGAACGCAGTTCTGGAATCAGGGCCGTACTGCGGAACTTAAAGACCGGGTACTTCACCTATAAGCAGCATTCGTCCATTGGAAAAAGTTGCCAAAATTACCAAAAAGCGGTAAAAGAAACACAGTAAAAATACGACAAATCGATAAAAAGCAAGTGTTGTGCACTCAGAAAAAGAATCGCCAAGAAAGGCGATGGGCAACAAAAACACAAAGGCCGCTACCCCCGCTGGGTGGCGGCCTTTTTGTTTTTTGGTAGCATGGCCATTCCGGTTCGATGCGAAAACTTATCCAAAATGGTATAATAAAGAAAAGGAAGTGATATATTCCCAGGACTAATGCTGCATTATTTGTCGATTGCGAACATCAGCGCAGCACAGCCAAAATATAGTACAGACACATTGCTCGAACAGCAAAATTCAAATTCCCATAAACGAAAATACAAAAGGCCGCTGTCTTTTAGGCAGCGGCCTTCTTTTTTGCCCTAGTATATGACGCAAAGTAAATACACTATATGTGTTGCAAGACAATAACAAGGATACTTTCCTTTTTCATCATAAGAAAATCATCAGATGAGGCAGTTCTTTTTGTAAGGAACTGCCTTTTTGATTATAGAGACAGCCGTGAAACTCGGCTTTGATTATAAATTCCGGCCTATGGCCGGCCCCTGCCAGGTAACTGACAGTTTAATATAAAAAGAGTCACCCTAACGGGTGATACCACACAAATCAAAACCGCAAAAAGCGGAAAGAAAGATGAGGTAATCACATGTTTACTGCAGAATATTTCAAAACGATGAGCAACCAAATTTTGGGTTGCGTTTCTCTTGGTATCATCGCGATTGTCGCGGTGATTGTTTTGCTCGTTATTGGGCAAATCAAGGCCAGCAAAGGCGGCAAAGTCAACATCGTGTTTATCATGATGTGTGTCGTCTTGTTCCTCATGGGGGCAAACGTCTTATCTATTTTACAACTTTAAGGGGGTTGTAAACCATGAAGTGCATGAACGCACAAACCAACAATGAGTCCAATGCCAATAGCAGCACACCGGCATTCATCATTCAGGACGAAATTCTTTTCGGCAACGATGATGCTGCTGCACAGGCGCAGGACGATGAAATCTTTTTACAAGATTACGATTTTTAACGGAGGGATTCTTATGAACAAAAAGTAGAAAATAGCCGCAAAAATTGCCAGCGTCATTACTGCACTATTTCTTTTTTGCAGCAGTTCAAACACAACAATAAAAGTAATTCAAAAAATCATAAAAATCATCACAAAATACTACAATATATATCTCATCAATAATACAGTTGCAAAATTAGCGTTAGTGATGATATTTGCGGCAATTATCGGTATTTTCTTTTCTATTGAAATCTCGATGTATAAAATGTTCATCAAACCAATACTCCATTAGAATGGGGAAGAAAGCATGGCATACATCGAAAAATATTCGAGACCGGGCCAAGCAATTTACGATATAACCTTGAAGATAATAAACATAATTTGTAAAATAAAAAGTATAGTAAAAGAAATAATCAAAATTATTAAACAACTAAAAAACACAAATACAAAAATCGTAATTTGTTAGGCCATGGTCATAACCGAGGTGAAGTCCATGAAAAATAAACTATCTAAACTGTTGGTCCTGCTTCTGGTTGCTCTGCTCGCAAGCCCTATCCTGATTCCGGAATTGAAAGAAAATATCAATATGCAGGAAATCGTATCTGGCGTATCTCAAATGGGAGAACTGCCGAAAGAAATCCTGTCCGGCATCGAACATCAGGCTGAACAGACAACCTCAAAACCAAAAAATGACTCAGAAACACAAACCGACATAACATCAAATGATAATGCTGCATTTGAACTCCCTCAATATGACGGGGAACCGTACAGTATTATCAATAACAACATTCCATTTTTTACCGAAACAACAACAGAATGCTTTGAGGAATATCCAGAACTGGACTCCTTGGGGCGTTGCGGAGCGGCTTACGCTTGTGTGGGAATTGATACAATGCCCACAGAGGAACGCGAGTCAATCAGCCAGGTAAAACCGAGTGGCTGGCACAATAACCCATATGATTTTGTTGACGGCGGCTACGTTTATAACCGCTGTCATCTAATCGGGTTCCAGCTTACTGGCGAAAACGCTAACGAGCGAAATTTGGTTACCGGAACCCGTTACATGAATGTACAGGGGATGCTGCCATTTGAAAATGAAGTTGCAGATTACATTGCCTCTACTGGCAATCACGTTATGTACCGAGTTACTCCTATTTTCGAAGGGAATAACCTGGTATGTAGTGGTGTTTTAATGGAGGCATATTCTGTTGAAGATGATGGAAGCGGTGTCCAGTTCTGCGTTTATTGCTTCAACGTTCAACCCGGTGTTGTGATTGATTACAGCACTGGCGAAAACTATGAAGACGTAACGTATTTCCTGCCCCAGAATATCGGCAAATAAAATCACGGCTTTATTATCAAACATCTTCAGAGAAGGGGGAATCGGCCATGCCGGGTCCCCCTTCTTTTTTTGTGGCTTCTTTCGTAACTGTTGCAGATTATTTGTAATTGTGGTATAATAAATACGAACAAGCGAGGCGAGAACGCCTATCAAAAACTACATTTTTGGACGAAAGGAGCAAAAGGGGGAACAATCCCTCGTACACTCATGGCAAAAACGAAAAAGAACAAAACAGAACTCAATACCGCAAAAACATGTCTCATTTTCGCGGCGGCATTCAACATCTTTGGTGTGGTAGGGCTTTTTCTGGCTGGATATGGAACGGCCTCCTTGCCGGCTCCTATTGCCAACTTCCTGTTGAGCCAGATGTTTGTTTATTTGCTCAACGGACTGCTGGCCCTGGGCGTTGTGCTTTGCTTTGTAGGCGTGGGCAAAGTAAACGCCTACTCCAAAAAAATGAACGCCGTTGCTCCCGCAGCGAAAGGGAAAGCCGAAAAAAACAGCGATGAAGAAGAATTGCCTAAAGAAATTACCGCTGATGATATTCTCCGCGTTGCCAATGCGAATCATGCTGAAGAACTCGCGAAAAAAGCGGAGGAAGCAACAAAGGCCGCACATGCCGATGAGCATTCCGATGTCGGCGTGAGCACCATTGATGATATTCTCGGTAATGATGAAAACCCCTTTGTCACTGACATCCGGCAGGAACCGGCTCAGCCGGTGGAACAATCCAATGCAGTCCTTGTTTCGGCCGACCAGCCGGATGAGCCTGCCACAGTTGCTGCTGATGAACAGTTCGATGCAGAAACTGAACCGGAAGCAGAAGCAACTGCTGGAGCCGACATGGCGGAAGCTATTCCGGTCCTCAACGAGTTGGAGCAAATGCTCAAAGAAGCGCTGGTGAAAATGCAAATTCCTACCGCGATTTACGGCATCGAAGAGGATAAGGAAGGCGCTGTCTGTATCAGCTGCGACCCGAAAAATGGCGAGTGGTACATCTACGATATCAAGGACGGCAAGATGGTTGACTTTGTCTTTTTCGCAAAAGATAAAGGCAAGGCGGCCGGAAAGGTGTTCCTGGAGCGAGTCACCAAGAAGATGAACAGCTAACCGCCATACGATTACCATTAAACGGCTCGGGCTGGCCCAGTTGGGATATACAGCCTGAACGATTCAATATCAGGTGGGCGGGGCATCGTCCACTGCTGAGGAGCGTAAGACTGGGTCAGCCAGCAGCTCCGCTGACGCACAATCTCACAGTGCAGCGGGAAGAATCCCACTGCGTGAGCTGTGGGAGTATGTCAACAATATAAACACAAAAAGAGGAAGGGAACACACCCTACCTCTTTTTATTGTCGCAAAGTAGCTATAATTTTCATGTCAAAGAATCAAACATGGGATAACCCATAATACAATCAAAATATGTTGAACCAACAGCCTTTCTTTTTCTGGAAAGGCTGTTTTCTTTGACAAAAAATATCAAGAAAGGAAAAGCGACTATGGCCGAATCATCTGTATGTCCCCGAAACTCGTGCGCCGGCGGTTATGGTAACTGTCTGGATGTAAAAATCACCAACTACTGCAATGGAAGCTGCGCATTTTGCATCGAACGTGGCGGTTATGCTCCGAAAAAGCAGAAAAGCGCAGTAGAACTTGCCCTGACCACTGTCAGCAAAGCGGATTTTCCCAACGTCCTCATTCTCGGAGGAGAACCGCTGATGTATCAACATCTTATCGAATACCTGAAACTTATCAGACCCTACAAAGAAAAAATCTACCTGACTACGAACGGAACCCTTCTGCGTTCTCCGTACACCAATCTGGAGGATTTGGGGAAATACCTTAACGGCATCAACATTTCCATCCACCATTACCAGGAAGAAAAGAACAATATGGTGCTTCGTGGGGGAACGCTGGAGGCTCCCGTCGGCCGCCCTGACATTTCGTTGGAGTTTGCCGTCCTGAAAGACTCTATCAAGGTTTTGAAGGACAACGGCTGCAGCGTTCGCATCAACTGCAATCTCGTTAAGGGCTTCGTTGAGTCCGAACACGATATTGTGGAAATGGTCAGAAGAGCCGAAGACCTGGGTGCCAACAATCTGCGCTTTGCTGAACTGCAGAACAGCCCGGATGAATTTGTTGATGCGTACACCATCTTCCAGGGACTCCCGGAAGACCCGTACCATCAGGGCTGTGAGGTTGACTTGAAAGCACTTGCCAACAAAATGCCGGGAAGCCTTCATAATCTCATGCATGCGTCAGTTGGCATTTGCCTCAAGCTCACCTGTGGCCGGGTAAATCCGTTGCGTAAACCGGTCCATGATACCCCACACCGCAATGGTGAAACTCATGTGTTGTACCCCAACGGGTATGTTTCTCATGGCTGGGTAAATCAATCCGGCTCAACTCGAAACAACACCGGAGGAGGGTGTCACGGAAAACACAGTGATGCGTGTCACTGATGTAGGCAACATCACTATTGTATGAGCTTTAATTCTTGACAAAGAAAGGGAAATTGCTATGAAACTCGAAATCAAAGTGCTTACCGCTGAAGATGCCCGCAATTCGTTCATCAACATCTTCAAGTCCAGTATCATCCCGAAACGGGAAGGGGCAGATAAACTGCTGCAGTGGATTGAGTCCACGGACTTTTTCCGGGCACCGGCATCGACCCGGTTCCACGGCGCGTTTGAGGGTGGACTGTGCAACCATAGTCTGGCCGTCTACGAATCGCTGAAATTCATCAACGAAAGCTGGGGGCTGGACCTGGGCGAAGACAGCATCGCTTTGTGTGCCCTGTGCCACGACCTGTGCAAGTGCAATGTGTACAAGGTCAGCACCCGCAACGTGAAAAACGAACGCACTGGCCAGTGGGAAAAGGTCCCGTTCTACCAGTTCGATGACCCTGACCCGTATGGCTTCCACGGCCCCAAGTCTGTGGCCCGCATCCAGGAGTTCGTGCATCTGTCTTACGACGAAAACCGCGCAATCGCCTGCCACATGGGATTCGGCGACCAGAAGAACATGAACGATGTTTCTTCGGTCTACGAAAAAAGCCCTCTTGCCTGGGCCTTGCATGTAGCTGATGAAGCAGCGACCTGGCGCAGCAAAATCTGAAGACAAATCAAAGTCTGAGAAAACCATAAAACCAAAGAACAGGAGTAAAATCATGACTACTATGCGTAACGAAAAAATCGAGAAAGCCGTTCAGTGGATGCGTAAACTGGGGATGATGTCCCCCTGCATCGAGGCTTTCAAAAACGGCAAGCTGTGGCAAAGCGAAGGCGCCGGCATCTTCAGCGGCATCCTTTATGCGGCCGAACCCGACATTGTGGCTATGGCCCACAAAATTGAGGAAGAGCAGGACGTGGTGGTTTGGCATGCCATCAAGGGGCACTACAACCTCGGCGGCGAGCATGTCACGATGGTTTCGTATCTGCTCGTTGGCAACCAGGACGTTGCCGATGATATCTCTTTGGAAGAATATCCGGACCACCAGTACGTCTGTTTTTCCTATGTTCAGAACAAGAGCTGGGAATACGGCAGTGAGTACGGCGATGTGACCATCATGCCGATGAACGGTGGTCTGCGCCGGGTGTACTAAGTGGAATAAAGGAGTAATGCAACATGATTGATGCAGAACTGCGGCGCTTTTGTGAAGATGAAAACGCATTTTTCTTCAAGGTGTCTGATTATACGGATGCCATTGTTGGGGATAATGGTTTTTTCAAAATCAAAATGGCGCCAACCGTCATCGCCTTGGTCGAAATGTACAGCAATGAATTCGATATCGCCATTGCTGATGCACGGATGCCGGTCACGGTGGCAGGCTTTTATTCGACAGCCACAAAAAAACTGTATATGTATGAGGGTGTAAAACACCATTTTGAACGTGCTTACTTCAGCGGCAACCGTCAGGATTTTCCTTTCGACTTCGAAACTATGCCGATGTATGAAATGGAAAACAAGTTGTGCAGGGCATTGACCGAACACATTCTTGCCATCATGAAGCCTTCGGCTGTTGACATTGAGGATGTCGAAAGTATTCGCTTTGCACATGACGATTATTTTAGCGCCATGCAGGAAAAGGTTATGCTTTGCGGGTACGACCTGAACGATATTGACCGTTCCTTCCACAATAAATTCCTGAACAATCAGGCAATCGCGCTTTATCTTGAACAGCCGCAACATTGGCTTGAAAAAGCCAAAGGCTGGGTACTGGCCGATAAAAAGATGAAGGAAAAGGTAATCAACATCCTGCAGACACGAGCAGATATCTGTGCTGTGTGCAACGCGGTTGACAGCCAGCCCAAGCATCCGTGGAATGTGCGGAAACGAATTTATATGGCCATCCGCGATAAAAAGCAGGTGACAGTCTACGTCGCCGGCAAAAATGGGAAGGAAGTCGGGTTCAAGGTAAACACGGCAGGGCTTCGTTATCCAAACGAAACCCTGTATTCCTTCTATATCGCCGCAAAAGACCGCGATAAGGTCGAAGAACTTCTGGACCGGACTGATTTCAACATCAAAGACATTTGCCGAATCGAGTACGGGCGAAAAGAAATATTCAAAAACTAAACTTAGGGGTGAAATCATGAAACGATTGACCGGAAAGTGTTCGTGGGAAGAAGCCGAAAAGGACTTATCCAACGAACCCAAGTACAAAGACATTTGGGAACGGTTGAACAAAATCGAAAACAATCTCCCGGATGATTACGACCTGGACCGCCTTCTGGAACTGGCAAAAGCCGACAAAGAAGGCCGAGCCGTGATGTTTCCGTGCAGACCATCGGACACTGTGGTTTACCAGCTGCGTGACAAAAGGCATGCACGCGGCCCTGGAGTGCAAGTGCGGCATGTGTCTTGCGCAAGAGTTTGGAACGACGGATATGAATTGGAACACCAGGGCCAGAAGCCATGCAAAGATACCGAATTCGGAAAGACATGGTTTCTGGACGAAAAAGAGGCAGAAAAAGCGGTCGTCAAAATGCAGCGGGAAGAATCCCACTGCGTGAGCTGTGGGAGTATGTCAAAATGAGTGCAAATATGGGGCTTCGCCCGACAAAAGAATGCGTTAAAGCAATGCGAGATGCATTTCCGAAAGGTACTCCGGTCGAACTCATCTTCATGGATGACCCGTATCGCTCCTTGCCCAAGGGCTTGAAAGGCCATGTGATGCTTGTTGATGATATGGGGACCATCCACATGCATTGGGAAAACGGAAGTTCTCTCGGCGTCGTCTGGAATGTGGATGTCGTAAAAAATGCTGATACTGGAGTTTGTTCCGATACTTTTTGGAACAACTATCAGCCTATTGCTTCTGTTTGATTAAAGGAGAAAACGAGGGTTGCTACGGCAGCCCTCGTTTTTCTCATGCCAAAAGTATTGTCGCAAAGTCGGTATACTATCTCATGTCAAAGAAATAAACGGAGCAATCCCATCAATAAGAAAACCTGTCTGCTATACAGCCAGTCCATCTTTGGACCGGCTGTTTTTCTTTGACAAGAAATATGCGTCACACATAGTGATACAACTGCAAAACAATCGGTTCAAGCCGAGAAAGGGGATGAAACACTTCACCTATCCGAACACCACAACTGGTGTATTTCCTAATCACGCAAATGGCGACGATTCAACCAAAGGAGTAAATATGGATAACACAACCAAAAAGGACATCAATGCTGATTTGAAGGAGTTTTGCAAATCCTCTGATTCTGCGCTGTTTGTCCTCGCACAACACTGCAGCATGATTAGAGGAAAAGGCGCCTTTGCCAAGATGCCTTTGGCGCCAACTCTTATCGGGCTGATATTCGTGGACGCACCAGAATTCGATGGCGCGGCACGGTGCAACAAGTACCTGCAACTCAATATGGCTGGCTTTTATTCTACGGTAACAGATACCGTCTACCTCACTCCATTCATTGAGGCCAGCATTTCTTGGTATGCTCCGTATAGTGCCAAAACCAAAAAGGAGCAGCGGTTTCCTATTCAGTACAAACCCATTCCTACAAAGGAAATGCTGAGTGACCTGGGAAAAGCTCTGACGCCTCGGCTCAAACAGGACCTTCAGCCCACCGTCTTTGATATCAACAATCCCAACGATATAGAGTGTGCTTTGGAAGCCTTCTTTGATGAAGCGGAAAAGGAATGTGTACTCGATTCCTCCGCTTTTAAGTACATTGACTGCCAGGACTATGCGGAATATGCCTTATTGACCAACAACAACATCGCCATGTACGTTGAAAGTCCGGAAAAGTGGGCGAATATGGCTGCCGATATGGTGATGGCCGAACCTACCATCCGAAAAACTCTCACAAACCATCTTCAGCACATCAAAAACATCCAGACCATTCAGGAAGCCATCAAAAATGACCCGAACCACTACTGGCATAAAATCAAGCAGCTCATCGACGCGATTCGGGGCAAAAAGACGGTGTTTGTGCGGCTTCATAACGGAATCGAATTCAAAATCGAAACCGAAAAGCTGTACAGATATACCGGCGTCTATACGCATTGGGGGAACTATGAAACCCCGGCCGGTTATCCCCGGAATGGTGCAATCAAAAAAGCCCAGCATCTGGAATTCAAGGTGGATGACATCAAACAGGTAATGTATCGCGGCAAAACCATTTTCGGCACTGCCGAGTAAGGAAGGAGTAAAAAATTATGAAACGTATTATTTGGGATTCTCAGCCCGAATTGAGCAAGGATGACATTTCCAGCATCCGGGCCGATATGAAGGAAATGGCTGTTGATAACGCAGAAGAACTCACCGATGATGAGGTGGAAACCTACTTCCTGAACAACATCAACCCCGACTACTATGACTGCGAGCGGGACAATCTGGACCTCCCCCTTCCGGGAAAGGTGATTGCCATTGCTGACATTGGTCGTTGGAATGGGCGGCGGTCCGGCTACCGTATCATGGAAAACAACCTCAATGAGGTATTGCTGTCCCATGTGAACGGTGCCTCTGAACTCAGCGTCTATGGAGATGGGTATAACATCCAGGCGGATGAAACCCACCACGATGGGACCAATCATTACATGTACCGGATGATTCGCTCCGACAAGGATGCGACGCCGCTGCTGGATGCCCTGTATTACGGCAAAGAGGTTACCGGTTCTATGTTGAACCGGTACACCCGTTCTCTTTACCCCTATGTGGCCCGGATTTACGGATGGCCGTGCCGCCAGAAGAAGGAGGCGTAAGACGATGGGAGCAGTAAGTGCAGTTTCTTTTTCCAAATTCAAAACCATTGTGCGGGCAATCGGCGGCATCTGGACCCTGCCGTGTGTGTATTTTTCCCGCAATGCACAAGCCTATACGGCACAGTATATGCCGAACTATCCCCAGACAAGTGACCAGGACCAGAAAATCTGGATGTGTCATGTAAATGGTATATGGGTCGGCGCTCCGTGGTAAACCACGTCTGAAAATAAACAGGAAAAAACAATGGATGCCAATAGTATTTCAGTGAACTGCCTTCTCGAAACCTACAAAGCCATTTATGGTGAAATTGTTTTCCCGGATAAACCGGGCGAAGGGCAAGCAAAAAAGCGGCGCGATATCTACGCAAACCCGGCAGGATGGATGTATTCTTTCGATGGTCTGCGCTGGCGGGAGGCGCCTATGGATATCAGCAAAATTGATTATCCCCGGGCAATGTTCAGAAAGATTCCAACTGGAGTTATTGTAGGGGTCAATGATGCTGTAAAAAAGAACCCGGAAAACTACTACTTCAGCACGGACAACGGCTATTCCTGGAATCGTATATACAATCCGAAAGACCCTACCAGCCATAATTGGATTTATCATGGCCGGCATGAATGGATTTGGTTCAAGTGCTGAGGAGGACTTATGAAGAAAAAGCATTCCAATGAAAGCGCTGTAAAAGTTCTCCATGACTACCTGGTACAAAAAGGTGGTTGCGCAAACTGTATGTGGACCAGACAAGTCCTACGTGAAGAAGGCTTCACCAATGGACAAATCCATTACGCAGTAAAAAAACTCAAACTCATCGCAGAAAGAGACAAAGATAATTCTGCATTTTCCAGGACCTTCGATGCCTGGATTTTGCCGAAACAGGAGAACCATCATGAACAAGCATGAATACTTTATCGACCGATTGTCGGTAAGACTGGCTGAAGCTGCTGAAGATGAAATCATCCGTGCATGTTTCATTACCGGCAACATTACGGACCAGGTCAAACCGGATGTCGAGTGGGCCAAAACCACTCTGAAAACGGCTAACGAGGTAACCGAAGAGGAACTTACCATCGACAACGCCACGCAATACTTGATGCTGCTGGGAGATATGCTGCTTGTTAAACTGCGGCAGGACCTGCGGAAAGAGCTTGGAAGCGTGGGGGAAAACTACACCATCCCTGCTGGCGCCATTGATGGCAAAGTCATGTTTGCCATTCAGAGCGCAAAAAATGATATGCAGGCTCATGATACGATAAACACCAATCGGTAAGCCGACACTTACAAAAGCCCTGGCCATGTTCTGGCCGGGGCTTTTTTCGGTTCAGTGTCGCAAAGTTAATATACTATTCAATGTCAAAGAAATAAATGGAGCAATCCCACTTATTAGCAAATCTGTCTGTTATGCAGTCAGCCCTATTCTGGGCTGGCTGTTTTTTCTTTGACAAAAGATGCATCACATAAAGTGATGGCAGCACTTAACAATCGGGTCAAAACCGAGAAAGGGGATGAAACCACCTGTCCGAGCACCGTAACCGGTGCATTCACGAAAAGCGCTGCAAATTGCAGCAGAAAGGGTACATCATGGCAAAAAAACTGATAACAATTTCCGAACTGGCTCAAAACATCATCCGCGAGCTTGAAACCAATCTCTGTATTCCGGAATGTCTGGAATATCTCAGCCCGAATCTGTCGGATGCTACCGGAAAACTGGAAATCCATGACATTGAGTTTGATGTCACCGCAGCAATCGAGTACGGCACGTGCGAAGGCACTTATGTGACCGTCTATGCCATCGGCCAATTCATGAAAGACCCGGCCGAAACCAAAAAGGTAGAGTTATTTACGGCCAAAACACTCGACACCGATTTTGTAACCTTGAGTGAAATGGGGAAATTGGCAGGTCGTTGTGTCTACTATGGTAATCTGTACGTCAAAACACACCAGAAAGAATTATGCCGCCGAGGATATGAGTGCAAGGAAAAAGCGGAAGACAAACATGCTCTCATTGTGCAGAGCAGGGAAAAAGCCTTGGCCTACAAGTCCAAAGGGTATCAAGTAATTGACCTTTACACTCAACGGACGCTCTGAATCTTTGGCAATGAAGAAAGGCGATGAATGAAAATGAAATGTATTTCACTGGTAGAATTGTGGAATTACCTGCAGGGAAAAAGTACCGCAAACGGAGCAGAAATCTATGTTACTTCGGAAAACGAAAACTGGGATGGAAGCTGGCCGGCACCGAATGAGGAAGCCTTGGCGGATGCTTATTTTGACCTGAAGAAAAATGGGGTCCTTCTCTGCATGGACGGTGAAGAATGCGAATGTAAATTCGACCAGGATAAAAACGTATACGTCTGCCACAACGTAGACTCTGATGCGTCGTTTATTCTCACTGTCGAAGAATTTGGCATTTGCACGTTCCAGTAAAAAGGGAACAACATTATGAACCAGGAAATCAACGTTGACGACCTCTACAGCCAGCCGTTTTCCATCGCCAGACATAAGATGGTCCCATATCTTGAACTGGAAGTGATTATCTCTCCCAAGGGTGAGATTGAATATGCACTTCCATCCCATCAAGAAAGCCTGATTCGAAAGGCAATGGAAAAGCAGCACTGGACCCGCCAGGAACTTATAGATGCTTGCCCTCCTGAATTCTATTTTAATTTTCTGGAATGGTTGATAGAGCAATCCGGCGGTTATATCCCGGTATGGGAACGAGGAATCACCAATCACCCTGTCACACAGCAGCAGGCAAATGCTCTGCGCAAACTGAAACTGGCAGGATTGTATCGGGGCGTTTTGCCCAAAGGAGAGAAAAATGGCTAACGTATCAGTATCTTTCAAATATCAGGAAAGCTATTTGCCGACGCCGCGATGCCGCAAACTCCGGTATCGTGAAGCCGAAGAAACCCATATGGCTGTTATCAAGGAAGTGACCCGCGATGAATTTCCCATTGCACTCCGCTTTGAGGAATTTGTTATGCAAAAAACTCCTTCCGGCCGGTGCTGGATTGACCTGCACTGGTACGATGGCCGGCTTTGGAAATTGAGCCGGTACTGCAATATTCATGCAAACAAAGACTGGGACGAACTGACGCCGCTGGATGCACTTGGCTGGTATCTGCGGCCCAGCTCGTGGCAGGTTACGGTCACCCCCAGCAAGGAAAAATGCATTGAGTGCATTGACAACAATGCCCGTAACTGGCTGCTCTGCGAGGGAAACCTCTATGTTCCGTGCGGAGAACCTATGTATGGAATTTGTACTTTCGGTCTGGGACACAACCACGCCGGCATTGGAACCTCTCTGGGGGTTGAGTGCCACTACAATGGCAACCTGCCCAGCAGCTGGTATTTCAACGCTTTCCAGCGAAAAGAAGCCATTGCCAAGGCCAAGGAGATTGCCTACAAGCGTGGAGATACCGACTCTATCTCGTTTATCGAGAATGCCGAACGCATCGAGGTCCTCATGCCCGAATGCGTTCAGGCAGACCCGCAGAGCTGGAACCAGTCTGGCAATTCCTTCCTCGCCAAACTGGAAGGCATTACCGAATCCGCCGGGGACATCATGACGGCCGGTCTAGCTGCAATCATGACCTGCAGCCACTGAATAAAGAAAAAAGGTGGCGATGATATGACTTTGAAAGTTGGCGACAATGTCCGTGTGCGATTCAACATGAGCAAATATAACGGAATGGTCGAATTTGCCAATGAAGTAAAGGCTAAAGGTTGGGAAATCCCCGAAACATTTCCAATCGGATATGCCAATGGCACTGTTATTCGCAAAGGCTTTTTCTGGCCTAGTTCACAGGAAAAATGCCCGATAGCCGTTGTCCGTTTTGAAAAAAATCAGGTCGTCTGCAATATCTTGAACGTTTCATCTGTAGAAGCAGCAATCTGTACTGATGATGGACCCGACTATTATGGCGCCCGCATCATTGATGATAAAGGCAACACATATGTGGAACCCACCAAATAACTGAACTACATCTTTCGGAGGTGTACTATGAAAATCAAAGGCAAAGTTGTAAAACAGGTCAACAACCTTCAGATTCGATATTCGGACCTGTACAAGTACGCTGTCTGGACGCCGGACGGCAAGACCTGTCTTGAAGACAGATTCGATTCCATCGACAAAGCTGTCGAGTATTGCAAGAATACCAAGGACTTTGTGACCAAGCCGGCGGCACATAAAAAGAAAATGCCCGTACGGGCCGGAAAAAACTGCAACCTGTATGAGAGTGACCTGGAGAAGGTGCAAAAGTTCATGGATGGGATTGATTGGAACCCCTTCCATGAACATCTCAAACAGTTCGGCTTCGACACTGAAATCGAAGCCAGCCTGTACACCGATTGTGGCCAGTACCGTCTGCATGTGCGAGGCAAAGAAAATCTCGCCAACAAGACCGGCATTATGGCGCCCTGTTTCAACTGGGTCCGTCTGATGGACTTTGGCTCATTCCTTTATCAGTCGGTCGATTATAACAAAGACCTGTACGACCAGGCGATGGCAAATCACGAATACGACAAGACCTGGTCGGATTTCGACGCCAAGTTCGGCCCCATCACATTGGAAGTCCACATGCACCTTCGCTTTGAAGAAAAGCACGGAGGCCAGAACAGCCTGAGCCTGTTCTACGCTTGGTACACGGAAGAATCCGGCTGGGATTTCCAATAAGGAGGGAAACAGATAATGTTACAGAAATACGAAGTGCCTCAGTTCACCATTCACCGGTTGACCGATGACATTATGAACGCAGCCCTTGAACGGGAAGAACTTTTGCATGTGAAGGTTCAGACCGCACGGGAAGCATGCTACATGTATATGTCCCACGCTTCGGTGTGGGATGAGGTGTTAGCCCAGTTTGAGAAGGAGGCTGCTGAAGACAGCGAAAAGGGCTTTTCAGCCTTGGATGCCGTAGCTTCTCTCAGCTATGTCGTTGAAGATGCCATCATGTGGGAAGATATCCGCAAATACCGTCAAAGCCTCAAAGTAGAGGACATTGCAAAGGCCATGAAGATTTGCGATATTGACGCCGAGCCTGAAACTATGTCTTTCTTGTTGGCCGCTTATGTGGTCGGCGGGCATACCGCTCTGGCGGAATACAACGACATCATGGAGGAAGAGTACATCTCCGAAAAAGATGTCGTTGCTGTAAAAGATGAAATGAAAAAAGGATGAACGCCACGGGTAATTACCACACATTCGTGCGTTTTCTAATGTGAAATGAGGTATGTGCCATGAGTATCAAAAAGAGTCGTATTCTGTTTGACGATGAATCCGTATGCACTGTCCTGGATGGCGATATGATGCGGTTCCGGGTGACCGGAGGCTTCTCCTCCGTACCTGATGACGCCGAAGTCCGTCTGAAAGAACATCACATGGTCATCGAACGGTACGGGGATGGCAGCGTCAACGTGACGGCCGAAGTCCTTGTCCCGTTCTCCATGACGGATGATGCCCTGCTGAATCGGCAGGACGAAATCCTCTGTAACATGGAGAAGATTCTTGGCCTGGAAAATGCAGAGGCTTTGACCTCCGCTTCGTGCTGGGCTGGACATGAGAATGCACTCATCGAAGCAGATGCTGAATGATGAGCTAATGTGAAAACGAAAAGAGGTTCTTAAACATGATTTCTTTGAATGCTGTCTATGCGCAAAACGACCAGCTTTTTTACTGGTGCAATGCCACCGGTGAAATCAATATGCCGGGAGATGACAATGGCGCGTGTATTCACACGCCTGACGAACTCCCGCCCAAGTGCCGGGAAATCTATGACCGGTATTTTGAGGAAGGCTGCGAATGCAACAAATATGTGGTCACCTTCAAAGGCTGTGTTGGTCTGTTGCTCGTTGCTTTGCACGACGAATATGAGGTCGGTGACAGCTGCGGCCTTCATCCCGATGGCAAAAATGCCGCTGAGGAAGACAAGGTAAAAATGGCAATGGCCATGTATAGCTACCTTTTGAAGCAGCGTGTCGCCAATATGGAGACCGACCCGGTCTTTGATGGCTGTACACTGATTTATGGGGACTATACTGACCCCATCGGCCATGAGTTGGCCCTGTTTGTGCCGGAAACTGAACTGAAGCGCCTGCCTGAGTTGGAGGATTGTTTCCTCCAGGGCTGCTGGTTCAGCGAAGATACCGAAAAGCTGGCGAAAGCCACTGCGGTGTTGTTTGCGCCTGAAGACTGATTCTATATCATAAGCGGCTCGTTGCTTTTTAGCAGCGGGCCGCTTTTTTGTCGCAAAGTTGGTATACTCCACACGTCAAAGAAATAAACGGACATTGTCCCTTTCAATAAGAAAAATTGTCTATCAAACAGCCAGCTTATACCAAGCCGGCTGTTTTCTTTGACACAATCCGAATTCACCTCAACAGGTGAACAACATCTCAATTTTCAAAGGAGAATTTGTATGAATCGAAACGAAAAAATTATGCTCAGTCGCGATGGCAGCACCAAAGGAATCATCAAGAACCTGCAGAGCCGCAGATGCACTATGGAAGGCTGCCCGGGATGGCGTATCCATGTGGTGTGGCCGGATGGGTCTTCCACTTACCCCTGTTCCTGCGGATGCAGGAACATTGACGAAAATACCCTGCAAATCGAGTGAGCCGGCAATGGTAAAGTATCGAACAGAGGCGTTCTCTGGTTCCGGCATCCGGGATGCAGTGGAGGTCATGGCGTTTGAAATCAACACTCTGAACAATACTGACATCCTGCGAACCCTCAGCAGTGGTTTGCTTCATGACACGCCAACCGGTGCAGAAATGGAACAGCTGATGTTGGAGCTTGAAGACGGCGAAACAGATGCTGCGGCCGATTTATGGTATATCAAAGATTTGTGTCGCAATGCTCTTCGCGAAATCAAAGCCAAAACCAGTATATCGGTAAAGTATGCTCTGTGGCTGGCTTCTTACGATGATGTATGCGACACATTCTGGCCGTGGGCATGTGGCGTGCGAAGCAAAACTGAATGCCGAAAACCAGGGGAGAAGGATATCATGGCATACGAAACCGGACCGGTCATTCTTGCCGATGATGACGGCGCCGGCGGTATGCTGTATGGCTATTGCGATATGCCAGCTCCCTTAATGCCCGACCACAAAAGGAGTAATGACGATGAAAACGAATAAAGTGGAAACCACAAACACTGTCTGGACCCTGACCGACGATGACAGTGCCCAGTATGTCAGGAACGCAGACGAATACACCGGTACTGTGTTTGAACTGTGGCAAGTATGTGAATTGCCCGATGGATATGGTGTTGCATACGCCATTGTCCACATAGAAGACTATACCGATGACGAAATCAAAAATGTACTGAATCTCTACGGGTATCGGGATATGGACGATTTCGTTGAGCAGACCGCTCCTGGCCCGATTCAGCGCAACGAGGATGGAAGCCTTGACAAGGAATCGCCGAATTACATCATCGAATGGCAACTCATTGCCGAGATGCTTTTCGAAACGGAGGCACTCACCGATGCCTTGGTCCCGGGAAAGCATTGGGAAGATTTCGACTCTGCAGCTGCTTTCATTCGCCAGGAAATTGGCGTATGTGCATAAAACGCTGAAGCACCTCCTAAGTTAAAATAGCCCGCCCGGTCTCTCTGACTGTGGCGGGCTTTTCTTTTGTCGCAAAGTAGGTATACTTCAATAGCCAAAGATTCAAAACTGGATTCGCTCCATTTCAATATGAAAACTGCTTTATCACAGCCAGCCTTTTTTATAGGCCGGCTGTTTTTCTTTGGCAATAGAGAGCGCCGTGCGACTCGGCGATAAATATAAATACCGACCTCGTGCCGGCAGCAGTGTGGCAACACACTGAAACATCACCTTAACAGGTGAATAATATTTGCTGCAAATTACAGCAAAATCGAATGAACAGTATGTTCGAAATTCAAAAACAGGAGGAAATCTACTATGTACGAAGATACGAATGACTATTTTCCTACGCCCAATGATTTGGCTGAACAGATGGCAAAAAGCATTGCCAAGAAGGTCCATAACATCAATCTGGCCCCGGGTCCTATCCTGGAGCCGTCCGCCGGTACAGGAAACCTTGTCAAAGCGATGGACAGGGTCTTCTCTCATCGAACTGACACCAAACTGGACATCGACTGCGTCGAGCTGTCATCCAGCTGTCGGGCTATTCTGAAAAAAGAAGGGTTCCGCGTTGTTCATGACGATTTTTTAACCTATAAACCGCATAAGCGGTATAAGGCCATCGTCATGAACCCGCCGTTCTCGGACGGAATTGCTCATCTGAAAAAAGCCATTTCCATCATGCAAAACGGCGGCGCTATCCGCTGTATTTTGCCGGCCGAAAGCATCCGGCATCCTCATACCCGTGAACAGATTGACCTTGTCAATACGCTCACAGACCTGAAGGCCGATATCGGGTATTACAAGGATGCTTTTGTGAACAGCGAACGTCCTACCAAAATTGAGGTGGCGCTCATTTCTATCGACATCCCGGAAAAACCGCCCGAAAGCAAGATTCGTCTTGAGCTTCAAGCGGCCCATGACGACAGCATCGGCAACGGAGCACAGGAAAATCTGGTCAGCAACGACCCGGTTTCTGCTGCCGTTGAACGGTACAATATCGCCGCCGAAGGGTTGCGCCGAATTTACGAGGAATACGAGGGCATTAAAGAATTTCTCGGTTCCCCCAAAAGCGGTGCGGAAGACCCGGTAATTTCGCTGGGAAAAAGCTACAACGAGGCTATCGGCCAGCTGCGCATGAAGTATTGGCAGATTCTGTTCAACATTCCGGCAATCCGGGACAATATGACAGGAACCATGCAGCATGAGTACAGCGAAAGGCTTGCCCAGCTTGCTGACTATGACTTTTCCAAGTACAACATTCTGACCATCCGTCAGGAAATTGCTGCGAACACAGTGGCCAGCATCAAACGGGAAATCCTCAAGTTGTTCGATTGGTTCACCCATTTTCACTCCGAAGAGTTTTCCAAGAACATCCATTACTTCAATGGATGGATGACGAATTCGGCCTACAAGGTGAATGAGCGCATCATCTTCCCCTGCGATGCATTCTGCCATTGGTACAACGACAATTATGAGCCAACTACCAGCCAGGTTATGGATGTCATCACCAACATTGAGTTGGTGCTCCACTGGCTTGATACGAGCGGCCAGCCTTATGATTCTTCCGAACTCTGGGAAATTATGGGGAATTCCGGTAAAACAAAGAAAACACGCAATATCGCTTGCCGGTATTTCAGCCTCTCTTTTTACAAGAAAGGCACATGTCACCTGACCTTCACAAATTTGGATGTTCTCAAGACATTCAATGCCTTTGCTTGCCAGGAAAAGACTTGGCTGCCACCCACATATGGCAAAAAAGCCTACGCCGATATGAGCAAAGAAGAAAAAAGTGTTGTGCGAGCGTTTGAAGGGGAGGGAAGCTATACCGACAGCCTCGACAGGGGGTTGATTGTGACCCCTTCCAAACTCGCCCTGCTGAACGCATAACAAAATCTGATATGTAAGGAGAATGTAGAAATGTTTGTACTGAAAGAATTGGAAAACTCGGACGTCCGGTGCGGTTGTGTCACCACTAACTACGCCGATATCAAAGCGGCTCAGAACGGCATGAAGGAGCAGTTTGAAAAAACCAAGAAGCTCCTGCATGGGGAGTTTGATGACAAAGAGAATGATGAATTTCCTGCCGAACTTCAGCGGTGGGCTACCATCTCGCCCATGTCGGCACATATCCAGGACGGTCTGGATGCCTACGACTGGGAAATCTGCGAAGACCCCAACTGGGTGAGCAAAGACGATGCTCCGGAAGGCTTTGTCATTGTCGGTTCCACAACCGACAACAACAACGGTGACCTGATTCCTTTGGTCCCGATTTACGCCAAGACCGAAGCCGAGGCCAAGGCCATCCTGAAGGAGGTTTACCAGAAGGAACTGGACAATCGGGGTTTGGAAGACAACGATGCCTGCGATGAGAACGATGACTCTTGCCCGGGCGGCTGTCTGAACGACACCTGTGCCGACGTTTGGGATAACGCGGCTTATGCCTTCGATGGCCTTGTGAATGTGGCCCACTTTTCTTACTTCCCGCTTTCCAGAAAGGAGGAACGTGTGTGAGAACCGAAAGGGTGCCCGACATTTCCCCCAAAAGGGAACAAACCTATGAGGAGGCTATCGAAGCACTGAAAAAGGAGATACAGGCAAAGGTTTCCAGCGGCTGGGGCTACCGATACGACCATACGGTATATCTACAAGATGTATCGGCACGCCTCTACGATGAAAACCTCATTCTGGTAGCACTGGAAAACAAAAAGTGCTCAACCTTTATGATTGTTCCGCCACAATTCCGGACGGAGCGGGTCTGTATCGCGGCCATGAATACGCTCAAGCCTAAAGAAGTTCTTGAGAATATTCCCAAAAAGCAAATCACCAAGAAAATGCTTGTGGCTGCTTTGAATACCGGCGCAAAGGACATTATTCATTATATCCCGGTTGAATATTTCAAAGACTTTGATTTTGCCCTTTACGCCGTCAGCTGCTGCCCTCAGTCTGTGGATAAAGTTTTGAATGCTTACCGACAGGACAGAACCGAAACCCCGTACACACCCAATGATATCGCCATCATCCGCGAAGCCATGTGTCCCAAAGAAAGTGGCCGGTGTTGCATGAAAAGACTCAGAGGGTATTTACTCGATGACAACGATATCTTGAATGGCCGAACTTTCGAACAGTATTGTGCAGAGGAATGCGGATATGTGTCACCAAAGCACCTGTATACTGTGTACAAAATCCTTCAAGACAAAGAGGTGTGACAAATGACCTTCAAAGAGTTTGATGAAAAGTTCATCAAAAGCGATAAGACCTTTTTTGAATACGGCCAGGGATGCTATTGGGTTCGGGGTATCAAAGTCCCGCTCACCGCATCCGTTTTCGCTCTGTATGGAGTGGCTGTCCGGCGCTGGAGCGGTGACCCCTATAATTTCCATTCTGCAGACAACCTGCAGCTGATTGGCTACATCGACTGTCATCAGAATGTGCGATTCCCGAACTTTGACCTGTGCCGTTACATGCTGGAAGACAATACGGGTCTGCCGGTTGGTGAAACCTCTGTCAGTGCCATACAGGAAGTTCTTCAAAAAGAAGTGGTTGGTATCCTGGAAAAACAACCGCTGCCTGAGTACACAGAAGATGTGGAATGGCAGGCCCGCCAACTACTCTTTGAAACCGGTTCTGTTGAGCCGCCGGAACTCAAATTCAATTTCACGGACTACATTTCGGACTCCACTGTTATCGACTATCTGGCTGAAACAGATGGTTGGGCCGAAAAAATCATCGATAAGTGGCGTACCGGTTTCGGTTGTGTACATGACGGAAAAGAACTCAACCAGCTGGAAATGGCCCAGATGAAAATGGCATGGTGGAATAAAGTCAAAGAGGTCGCCACCAGAATCAAAAATGACCCGGAAGATAAAATCCACAAGTACATTGCCATGAAAAAGGCCGTCGAAGGTCTCAAAACCGTGACCGTGCGCTTTAAGACGTGCATGAAAGACGTGACGGAATCCAAAGTCCCGGCATCGGCGTTCAGGTACTCTCATTATGAAGCACAGGATAAAATCCACCTGTACGTAATTACTCCGAACCGGGAGTGCGCCCGTGTGAAGAGTTTGCTGCCGATGTATAAGACACCGAATGGCAACATGTACAAGGCAGAGTGCCTGTACAAAGATGAAATCGTCGCCATCCTGTATCGCGGCAAGGTCATTTGGCCCATTGCCTGAAACAAAATGTAGCTTTACAGCTCACGATTCCTAAAAAGAGATGCCCGCCCAGCTAATGCTGTGGCGGGTATTTCTTTTTTCTGTCGCAAAGCCAATATACTCTAAAGGCCAAAGAATCAAATGAAGCAATTCCATCTCAATATGCAAACTGTCTTCTTATAGCCCGCCTCTCGTAGGCTGGCTATTTTCTTTGGCTACAGAGAGCGCCGTGAAACCCGGCGATAAACATAAATACCGACCCCGTGCCGGCAACAGTGCGGCAACGCACTGAAACCCCACCTTAACAGGTGGATGATATCCGCTGCACATGGCAGCAGAAAGGAAAAAGATATGTTCGATATCATAAACCGTTTGAAAGCGGCGCTCATGTTTCGGAAAGCAGAAGAAAAGCCGCAGATGCCGAAAAAATTTTATCAGGACCTGGCACAGCTGCTCAAAACAGATGCCAATGCCTTGAAACTGTTCGAGGACAGCTACAACAAAATGGTCCTTAACACGGTGAGCGAGAACTTCTTTGAGGTAAATGCGAAACAGGCTGTTGCACAACGGGAAACCAAGCTGACCGAAACGGAACAAAACCAAATCGTTGAGCGGATTGTGAACGAGCTTCTGGCTCAAACCGCTTGGTACTCTACAGACGGGAAAACCGTTGCATCAGGCAAGGAAGTAGAACCGCTCACCGCAAAACCGGTTGAACGGGAAGAGCTTCTGTGCATTCCGGAAGAAATGAGACCACAACTGACGGGACGGTATATGACGGTGGACATCGATGCACCGTCTTACGCACTCATTCTCAACTACTACATGCAGTATGCGAGAAACCCCAACAGCAAACAGGGGAGAGATGCATATAACCGTTTCCGGCAAGGACTTGATGTGTTGGACCTGGACCAGGTTACCTACAAAATCATCAGCAACAACAGCAATTCAATAGGCCACTGGCTGCCGGCACTGGATTTGGGAATTGCCAATCAGAGCTTTTTCAAAATTCCGGCGACTACGGTTATCCAGGTGCCTATCACCCTCTTGCAGCTGACCCATTTGGATTGGGACAGGCTGACACCAATGACTATGGCCATCGTAGACCGGTATTGCCAGAAAGCGTTCCACCTGGACGAAAACAAAGAGTATTTCGTTAAGACCGGCACGTTTTCCAGCAAATACGACTTCCGAAACGCCCATGTAAAAGGCGCAAAAGAAGTACGGGAACTGGGCGAGTACCTTTTGTTCATCCACTATCAGGCGCTGCAGATGGCAGCACCAACGGCACAGCCGTGCATTTACGGGGTATCTACCACCAATGAATGGGTAGTCCGTGACTTCATTCAGGATAAAGAAAACAACCCCTGCATTTACAAAGGCATGCCGCTGCATACCGAATACCGGGTATTCGTTGACTTTGACACGATGAAGGTTATAGGCTGCAACCCCTATTGGGACCCGGAGGTTATGAAAAAACGCTTTTCGGAAGAAAGCGATGCTGATTCCCCGCATCAGAAACATGACTATGTCATCTATATGATGCACGAGGAAAAACTCATGCAGCGTTACCATCAGAATGTAGGCCGTGTCGTCGAGAACATCGAAAAAATGCTGCCCGATATTCTGCTGGACGGTCAGTGGAGTATTGATGTCATGCAAAATGGAGATGATTTCTACATCATCGATATGGCCCGCGCTGCAGAATCGGCACTTTTGAAATGTGTCCCCCAAAACCTTTTGAAGCCTAACAAGGAAGATTGGCTGGCAAAACTGCCCGGTCTGTTTGAAGCCGAAGCCTAAGTAAAAAGGAGATTCAATATGGACAAAAAATATGAGGCCGTACTTATCATCCGGCCGTGTTCTATCAACGTCAAATTCCTGAGCAAAATCCCGGACTTCATCGATGGCGATGTGGTCCTTATTGACCTGGAAATTCCGGGAGGCGAATTCTGCGCCATGGGCGTTTTGAAAGCGTATATGGCAGCCATCCTGGAATATGACTACACCGGTTTGCAGAACTTTCTCGGCAAGGTCTGCAACGACCTCACCTTCATGGGGGCGGGAGAGTTTGAATACAGTGAAAGGGGTATCACCATTCATATTCTGCTCACTGAAGACCCGTACGAACCCGTAGAAGACTGAACCATTTCGACTAAAGCGGCTGTGCGCATTCTGCGCCGGCCGCTTTTTCATGTCGCAAAGCCAATATAATAATCGGGTAAAAATATCAAACTCAACAATCTTTTTTAATCATTGCTGCAAACGGTTCGCTTCTCATATGGGCAGATTTGTTTTGCAACAATACGCATTTAAGGAGGTGAAATCGGTGGTTCTCTACCGGCTGGTCGCTGGACATGTTCCGATAACGACCGACAGCAATATCAAACCATATGTGCCCAGTAACCGGCTCGCCGGAGAAGAAGCATAGGGTATTCGACAAATCGTGTGGATGTCCTAAGAAAGGAGGGGCAGATTGACTGCGTACAAAGGCTTCAAATTCCGTTTGTATCCTACCAAAGAGCAGGCAGAAAGAATCAACAAAACGCTGGGTTGCTGCCGGTATGTGTACAACCACATGCTGGAGCGTAGAATCAAAGCATATAAGCGGCGCAAGGAGAGCATCAGCTACATTGGGATGCAGAATCTGCTCCCCGGAATGAAAAAGTATTTGCCGTGGCTTGCTGAAGCAGATAGTCAGGCGCTTAAATACACCTGTCGCTGCCTGGATGATGCCTACAAAGGCTTTTTCAAAAACGGCCGAGGCTTTCCGAAGTTCAAAAGCAAACATAATCACAACCAGAGCTACACAACAACCAACGCGAAAAGCATCCATGTTTCAGACAAGGCTATTAAACTACCTTGTTTGGGATGGGTGCCATACCGCAAGAGCCGTGATATCGAAGGTGAGATTTGTAATGCCACCATTCGCCGTTCTGCCAGCGGAAAGTATTTTGTGTCTATCCTCTGCAAGGTAGAGATTGAGCCAAAGCCCTGTATTGACACTGTGATTGGGTTGGACGTTGGCCTCAAGTCCTTTGCCGTTGACAGCAATGGACAGGAATACCAAAACCCAAAGTATCTGCGGAAAACGGAAATCAGGCTGCGGCGTGAACAGCGCAAGCTGTCCCGACGGCAGCATGGTTCTGCCAACTGGGAAAAGCAGCGAATCAAGGTTGCCCGTTGCCATGAGAAAGTGAGCAATCGCCGCAATGACATGCTTCATAAGTTGTCCACTACACTGGTGAATGAGAACCAAATCATTTGTGTGGAAGACCTCAATGTGAAGGGGATGCTGCGGAACCACCATCTGGCAAAAAGTATTTCGGATGCCGCCTGGAGTGAATTCTTCCGGCAGCTTGAATACAAGTCCGCACGGGCTGGTAGAGTGGTAGTGAATGTTCCTACCTTCTTTCCAAGCAGCCAGACCTGCGGAAATTGTGGATACCAAAACAAAGAGGTCAAAGACCTCAGCGTAAGACATTGGACCTGCCCTGTGTGTGGATGCACCCATGACAGGGATATCAATGCAGCAAACAACATTCTGAAGAAAGGATTGAGTCTGCTGGCTACGCCAGCTGCTTCATAATCACAGGACTATTGGTACGGCCAGGGTAGCCGGAACCTAACGTCTGTGGAGAGTGTGACCTCTGTTGGCGCTGCGGCACCAACAAGCCAACTCGACGAAGCAGAAAGCGATATCGTGTGAATCTACACGATATGTCGCAGACCCGAATAATGCAACGATGGAGGATTTTAGAAAGTGAACAACATCATCAAAGGAGACTTGCTGGATGTACATGTCGGCATTATTTGCCATCAGGTAAATTGCTGTCATGTTATGGGCGCCGGTCTCGCTGCAGATATCCGGCGCAAATACCCGCGCCATTATGCCGATTTTATGTCGCGTGTCCCGCACCTCGGGGGTCTTTGCATTACCCAGGAGAATTGGAACCTGTACATTGTTGGTATTTACGGCCAACTGAAATATGGCCACGATGGCCCGTACACCAACTACATTGCTCTGCAACGGGGCATGGAAGCTGTGGCAAAAATGGCCAGAGAAAAACATCTGCCGGTCTATCTGCCGTATGGCATTGGCTGTGGCTTGGCCGGTGGTGACTGGACGGTTGTCAAAGAATTGATTTACCGGTCTTTGCCGAATGCCATCATCATTCGAAAGCAATAAAGAAAAGAGGACTCAAAATGCTTGCTCCCTGTGTTTTTGTATTTAACGACTACTGCATACCACTGCGCCATATTGTCTCCTTGAAAGGGAGCTATAATGCGGCGGAATTCAAACGGTGGTATTATGAGCAGTACGACAAACTGGATGCAGACCAGTTTGTGTACTGTGAAACCCCGGAAGAACAAATCAACCTGCAAACCAACCTCGAAAAAGCACAGGCGTATCATCTCATTGCACCTGTTTGGGCAGAGATGGAAGATGCCGATAAGGAAATCCAGGACATTCCGGCTAATATGATTCGTGCCGATGGCCTGCTCGAAAAGACAATGGAAGAATATGTGCAGAATCATCCCTTCTGCGCGGATGATACGAAGAACCCGCATGTGTTCCATGTCTATCCCCGCATCATCAAGTACCATGAGGTTCCCCATCTGGATATGGTTCTCTGGCTGAATCAAGATGACATTCCCGAAAGGGAATGGAACCGGTTGTTCGACCAGTTGAGCGATTGCCTGCTGAATGGCTGGGGAAAGGGTTTTACTGATGAGAGCATCGCCGATAAGAAAGGTAACCGACTCTGGCTGCATTTCGGCGAAATGGAAAATGACCGAGTTGAATTTTCGGTACAAATGTGAGGTGTTACACTATGGAAAAATCGATGCCAACCATGATTTACGAAAACGACCTGGAACAGCTGGATAGGCTCATCGTCCGAGATGAGCTGCTGAATGATTCTATCATCCAGGCCGGCCGTACCCACCAAGACTCCGAGGCCAGAAAGCGTCTTATCACCGCCAGAAAAGATATGCTGCATAAGCTGATTGGTGCGGCCCCGGCACAACTTTGCCAGACTCCTGGGGAAAACATCAAGGCAATGGGCGATATGGAATTGGTCAAGGCATACGAAGAATACCCCGCCAATTCTGCCATTGTCTCCGAAATCGTGCAGCGGTGGATTGATGCCAAGAAAGATGCCCAACTCCCGCTGGCACATGGGGACGACATCTACTATGCCGATACGGAAAACGGTTCCGTTGAGCATGGTACTGTCTTCATTGCCTCCTACAAAGATGGCCGTCTGGATTCCTTTTCTGTGGATTTTGATGACGGCGACTTCAATGAATTTGCTGGAGAAGCTCTTGGCCACTCGTTTTTCAAGGATAAGGACGATGCCGCGAAGGCTGTGAAAAAAGGGGTGTGCGACTGATGGAACTGAAACCCAACAAAGTGACTGCCAATGAATATGTACATGGCAGCCCCACTCTCATGCGCTACGACTTCGATGTATTCATCGGGTCTGGCACAAAGGAAATGGTCGCGGTTTTTGATAGCCGTGACATCAGCCAGGAGGAAGTGGAGATGGAAATTAAGGCATATCCTCTTGGATATGACAAACGAATTCTTCTCCTCCCCAAAAACCAGTTTGAACTGGTTTTCCGTTCCGTTCTGGAATCGTAATCGAAGTCATCGCCCTTGTATAGGGCTGAATTTGAAAGAGGTATCAATCATGAAGAAAAACTACTATGTCGAAATCACCGTTTCCGGCTGCATCTGTGTGGAAGCTGAATCTGCGGATGATGCTATCTTCCTGGCGGAAGAAGCCGTGAAGTCGAACAACGATGCTGTCATCCTGGAAGATATCGGCAACATGCTCCGCCGTCATCTGGACAGCGGGGATGTGGATGTCGGTGACGCATTCGAGGATGATTGCGACGCAGAAACCGAAGAATCCGACAACAACTGATTTCTTGCTTGCCCTGGCTGCCCATGTGACAGCCAGGGCATTTTTTTGCTTTTGTGCAAAAACAGTAAGGATGTGGTATAATATAGAAGAAAGGAGACAGCGATTATGACCGGACATAAGCAATTTGAGCTGGTTATGACAACACCCCATAAGCAATTATTGGAAACAATGCTGCCGCTTATGGAGGCTATGTACAATAACGACCTCACACCAATTCTGCTGCAGGTTGCACAGGAATACCATACACTGCCGGAAAAAGCAGAAAATATGGCAAAACTCATTCGTGACCTGGGCATTACCGATAAAAATGAAAAACAGGCTATGCAAACGCATAACCTGATAACGGTATGCCAGCAGGATATGGTACATGCAGCATCTGGAGAACCAATGACAGATGTGCTGCAGCTTACCGATGAGGAACGGAAGGCACTCGCTAAAATCCTCGATACGTTCTCTCGGATTCTAATGGGGCAGTTGTCTGTTATCTTTGAGGCACTGGATATTCGGGCAGAAAGTGATTTATTTCAGGAACATCGGCTTCAGGCATGGCATGATGCCTATTGCTATGGTGGTCTGGGACTTCAAAAGGCCCGGGCTGACCTGGTTCCCGAAACAGCCGAGTTTGGCTGGAACGGCGGATATGGAATCTGCAGCAAACAGGTTTCGGAGAAAAGCCGGCTTGCCTATGAAATGCAAAAGGTCCTGAATTTTGCCAAACCATTGAAGGTCACTGAAATTCCGTTGCCACACCTGGAGGCCATCAAATACCGGGTAGCCCCGTAATTCAACTGCAAGTTGATTGCAGAACAAACATACGGGTGCTATAATAAAGTCAGTCGGAAGGAAGCCGACAGAATCATTATCAAAAAAGAAAGGAGATGCCCTGATGCTGACCGCTATTCGTTTTGCTGCCTATGAACGCGAATATGAAGCTGTGTTTTCTTATGAATACGGCTACTTTGAGTGTGTCCATACGGCAAGCAATAGCAGAACAATGCGAAGGGCAGCAGGGTGTTCCTGACCTTTTCCCCATATACGCATTTTGAGACCGCTTGCCGCAAATGTTGGCTGGCGGTCTCTTTTTGTACCGCCACGCAGAAAGGCGGTTTACAATGGACTCGTCCATCAGAATTGATATGACCGGAACCGGTCAAAAGATTGATACGCTGCGCAAAGATGCCGGCCTGACAGTGCGAGACATCCAATCTTGCCTGGGATTGGCTTCAGCACAGGCGGTCTACAAATGGCTTTCCGGCAAGAGTTTGCCCAGCATCGATAACCTCGTTATTCTTTCCGCAATTCTTCATGTCAGCCTGGATGACCTGATTGTTCGATGCTGATACAAAACGGTGAAGTATTCTTCACCAATATGGCCTGCCCGTCTAATTGGTTTTGGACGCCGCCCTCTCAAGGCGGAAACTATGAGTTCGAGTCTCATGCAGGTCACCATACCGAAGCCGGCGGTCAATCCGGTATATATGGGTCGGTAGGCCAGCGGCGACGCCAGTGGACTGTAAATCCGCCACGTTAGAGACACCGAAGGTTCGAATCCTTCCCGGCCCACCATTCCCGTAGCATCTGCGGGCAACCAGATGTCAATATGCCTCTGTAGCTCAGATGGTAGAGCAGTGGCCTGAAAAGCCGCATGTCGGCGTCCCGAACGCGCCCGGAGGTACCATATGGCCCGTCCGTCTAATTGGCCTTGGACATCGCCCTTTCACGGCGAGAATTAAGGGTTCGAATCCCTTACGGGTCACCAAAGAAAAAGGCATGTATGGTATTCATACATGCCTTTTTGTCAGGATTTATTCAGATTTCAAATTGTCACATTCAATGCGCAGGGTGTATGCATCACTACCTGATGCCGCAATGAAAGCGACATGGTAAGATTTCATCTCTGCAGGAATATCATCAACGTTTCCACAATATACTGTCGGGTTGTCTGGACCAGGAACCCCAACGCCTGCAACTTCAATGAGTGTCCCCGGGTAGAAATAGGAAGCCAAATGCTCTATCGTCATATGTGTATACCTCCCTGTTTTTGGGTTCGCTTTCGCGCAAATCACCTGAAAAAGTAGGGTACTTTTCGTATTCTAGCATAAAACCATCTGCAAAACAAGAAAATACCCATATTCGTTGCCGCGTCATTATCCACAATGCTATAATATCAAAGAAGAGGTGAATCGATTCTCAATAGAAAGGAGAATACCGACGTGGACAAAGAAAAGAAAGAAGTCGTCTATACCGGTGAGGCCAAAGTAGCACATGACGAAGTCGTGCGCTGTGAGCAAGCGCTGAAGGATGCCAAAGCAAAGCTGAAAGATGCCCTGGCCAAGCAGCGCGAGGATGCCAGGAAAGCAGCAGCAGAAAAACGTGCCAGTGCCAAGAACGCAATGAACAAGGCGCTGTCCGACGGCTCGGTTAGCCCCGAAGCACTTCTTGAATTCCTGAAGCAAAAACAAACCGATACCGCAGCTACTGAAGCCGACGCAGAGTAACCCTCTCGGCCGCTTCACAATATATGGGCTGACATTTTTAACGACCCGACTGCCAAAAGCAGCCGGGTTTTTCCTTATATATAGGCAAAGACGGTTTCAAAAAGTGCGCAAATGTGGTATAATATAAAATATGAAATGTGCAACAAATAAATCCCAAAACCAGAATACGCAATGAATATTATGACACTCAAAGAATATAAAGAAAAATATCATTATGAATCATTGGACCCTCAGCAAAGCGCGGCAGTGGAAGCAACTGAAGGCCCTGTTTTGCTGTTGGCTGTTCCAGGAAGTGGAAAAACGACCACATTGCTGGCTCGGTTAGGGTATCTGGTTTACGGGAAAAAGGTTGACCCAACCAGCATTCTGACTTGTACTTATACTGTTGCTGCAACGGATGAAATGCGTACGAGATTCCGTGCCAAATTTGGCGATGAATACGCTGACAAAATGGAGTTCCGGACAATCAACGGCGTTTGTGCAAGAATCATCAATATGTATGAACATCTGGGACACGTGGCTTTTGAACTTGTCTCTGACGATAAACGATATAGCGTCATGCGCGATATTTGGATAGCCGAAGGACATGCTTATCCGTCTGATGCCGATTTGCGGTTGATGAGCACGGCAATTACTTCTGTAAAAAACCAGATGCTGACAGATGAAGAAGCCAACTCAGTAGATTTTAATTCCAGTGAAGGTCGAGTGTCTATTGGCCCGATTTATCGCGGGTATAAAAAGGTCATGCGGGAAAATCATTGGATGGACTATGATGACCAGATGGTGTATGCCCTGTCTATTTTGAAAAAATGTCCGGCGGTTCTGCTGAAGATGCAAGATAAGTATAAATACTTTTGTGTGGATGAAGCCCAGGACACAAGTCGTATCCAGCATACCGTTATCGCAATGCTGGCCAGAAAATCAAGAAACATCATGATGGTAGGCGACGAAGACCAATCCATTTACGGATTCCGGGCCGCATGTCCCCAGGCATTGATGGATTTTGAAAAGAATTGGCCAGGAGCGAAAGTTTTGCTGATGGAGCAGAACTACCGCTCAACATCGCAAATTGTATCTGCAGCAGATGCCTTTATCAAGCAGAATACAACCCGCCGAGATAAAAAAATGTGTGCGCATCAGCCTTCCGGCAGCGATATTGTTATCCAGCCTTGTTCTTCTCGGCTGAAACAGTATGTGATGCTTGCGGACATGGCAGAAAAAGCTAATGAGGAAAAGCATGAAACCGCCATCCTGTATCGCAACAATGATACGGCACTTCCTATTATTGATGAACTGAACCGACGGGGAATCGCATACCGGGCCAAAGGTGTGGACGGTTTGTTCTTCACCAGCAAAATCGTCAATGATGTTACCTATTTTTTCGACCTTGTACAGCATCCCGACGATAAAAAAGCGTTCCAACATCTGTATTACAAAATCGGCATCTTTATGAAAAAAGCCGTTGTCAACATGAACATCGGTGGCAATGGAAAAAACGTCTTTGAAGCGTATGCAGCTATCAAAGATGAAAAAGTCATTCCGTATTATCTGCATGACCGTTTGCTGGAACGCAACTATCAGCTCAAGCAAATTGCCAAGAAAAACAACCCACGAATGGCCATTAACATGATGGAGAAGGAAATGGGCTACGGCCAATACCTTGAAGAGAATGGCATCGATTCCTTCCGCCTGGATATTCTGAAAATGCTGGCCGAAAAGGAATCCACTATGGAATCTTTTATGGCAAGACTGAAAGAGTTGCAGCAGATTGTCAAAGAAGGCGGCAACAGTGAGGATGCGTATTGCATTCTTTCCACCATCCATTCCAGCAAGGGCCTGGAATACCGGCGGGTCGTAATGGCCGATGTGGTAGATGGCGTACTGCCGGCTGACACATCCAGCTATAAAACGCGAACCGAAAGAAACCAGGCCGAAGAAGAAGAACGGCGTTTGTTCTATGTCGGTATCACCCGGGCCAAAAAAGAATTGGTAATCATGTCTGTACGCAATGAAGAATCAGAATATGTGCGCATTTTGAGCCGAAGACTGGTCAAAGCCGCAAATGGGAAAAAGGTAGCCAAAGCTCTTACGGGGCGTGCCCAACCAGAGATGCAGGATGTAGATATAAGCCAGTTCACCAATGGGAAAGCGGTGTCGCATAAAACCTTTGGCGAGGGAATCATCCAGAGCGTCAAGGAGAATATTGCCACAATCGACTTCCAGAAAGTAGGCCAGAAGCAGTTGTCCCTCCCGTTTGCCATCAAAATGGGATTTCTGACAGCACAATAACAACCCATACAGAAATAATACACTCAAAAAGCGGGACCTTTATCAAAGGCCCTGCTTTTTTCGTACATACGTCATATATAATTCTTGCAGATTGAAAGAAAACAGTAATGCAATACACTCCAAAATTGTGCAGCCTAACAAAATTATGCGATGTGTACAAAGAACCGATGCGAATGTTGTGCAACATATATATAATATAAGAGAAAGGAGGGCGAATGTCATGGTACGTAATATCGCCATTACCAACTTCAGACAGGTCCAAAAAATCGTCACTGCAGCACAGCATTGCATTGACGATGTGGGCGTTCATGATGCCAACGGGTCGATTGCTGACGCCAGAAGCATCCTGGGGATGATGTCCCTGGACTATAGCCGTCCCGTCAAGGTGGTCTGCGAAAATGAGGCCGAACTGAACCGCTGCCTGGACGCCATCAGCTGATTATATGAAAAAAGACAGACCCTTCACGAATCTGTCTTAAACCAATTCATCTACCGCCGGGGGAAGCCTCCCGGCGGGCTTTTTAATTTGCGGGGAGAATGGCCTGTGCATTGACCTGGAGTTCTTTCCCATACTGGCTGATATTCATTTCCAGGTAGCCAATAACATCTACATATTCCGGCTCTCCAAGCTGCCGGTAAACATCCGACATGAAAAAGCCAAGGATGGCAAAGCTACGGCATTTCAGTTTGACGTGTTCTTGGCTTTTGCCCATGTAGAAGGCAAGTTTTCCGTTTCGCCCAGGAATGATGCGGCAATTACGGACTCGCACCAATGGTTTGGGGCATCCTTCACCAAATGGTTCCAACCCCTCTTGTTCCTCAAAAGAAGCCGGAACCTGGTCTTCTGTCAGAGTGACATCGTAGTATTCAACAGATGAATCTACGGGTTGCACATCGGAAAAAGCGGTTTTTGCTGCAGCACGGAAAGTATCTTCGGCACCCAAGGCAACAGTCAAGCCAGCGGCGCCGGCATGGCCGCCATAGCCAAGCATGCTGTCGGACATCTTATTCAAATGCTCAACGAGATTGACGCCCTCGATAGAGCGAGCAGAGCCTTTCCATTTGCCGTCGGTTCTGGTAAAAACAATAGCCGGGACATGATAGTTCTCTGCCAACTTCCCGGCCAAAATGCCGACAATGCCTTCGTGGCAGGATTCAGAGAATACAATGACCGGAATGGATGGGGGAGTTTCAGCCGGACCAAGGGCGGCCAGCATTTCATCCAGCTGGGTCTTGACCATTTCCTTGCGCTCATTATTCAGATTCTTGAGCTTCTCAGCATACCGCGTCACCTGGTTTTCGGCAGACAGAATGGCGCAGGGGAGTCTTGCTCCATCATCCAACAACCGACCGGCTGCGTTAATCATGGGAACGATATAGAAGGCGAGGGTCGTGGCATCAAACTTCGCTTTGCCACTGGCCTCCAACACACACTTCAAACCCTGGGTAATATGTCCATTATCCATAGCCGCGATGCCGTTCTGAACAATGGCCCGGTTATCATTGGTCAGGCTCATTACGTCACCGACCGTACCAATAGCAGCCAAGGCCGACAGCTTTTCCAAAATTTCATCTTTCCCTACCAGCAAATACTGGGCCAGTTTGAACGCTAAGCCGGCGCCACAATAGAAAGATGAAACAGAATCGGGATGAATCCACTGGTCCACAACTACGTCGGCATTGGGGAGGTTCTGCCCGGGAAGATGATGGTCAAGAACAATGACAGTCATGCCAGCTGATTTGGCATGGGCAATGGCATCGAAGGCCGAAATCCCATTATCGACCGTAAGAAGCAACCCGTTCGGGTTTTTCTGAATGATTTCATCCACAATGCTTACAGACAATCCGTAACCTTCACTCATACGATGGGGAAGACGAATATCGGGTTTTGCCCCTAAAGCGGTGAACATCAGATAAAGAATAGCAGTAGCAGTCACACCATCCGTATCATAATCGCCGATAATGGAAATGCGCATACCGCTTTTCAAACAACTGTCAATGAGTAAAGCAGCATCTTCCAATCCTTCAACATCCCACGGCTCTGTTGTGGCAGGATGCTTCAGGGATTCGATGCTGCAGCCGGAAGACCGGCAAACAGCTTCCGAAATTGTGGTTGCGTCAGAACGTGCTATCCACTTCATATCATAAGCGCAAAGCCCACAATTTACCGGGAGAGATGCGCTTTTCTCAACTCCTTCCCTCATCAATTCTTCTTCTTTATTATACCACATTTGTGAAAAAAATGAAACAGAAAGCAAGCCGAATGATAATTGGAAGAAGAGCAGATGAAAAAAATCTGATAAAAAGATGTTGACTTTGCATTCTACAAGTTGTATAATGGTGGGGACGAACAGAAATGAAGTCACAACTATATTTGAAAGAAAGGAGAGCCTACCATGATTCGCTTCGTGTCGTTAAACAGCATGAGCAAGAAACTGCGGAAGTTGGGACAAAGCCTCAAATCCGCAGTCCTTTGTGATGCTATTAACGACGCAAATATGCTGAATTGTGTAGGTGTACTTAGCACAAAGTAGGTGCGCACCTTCATTTCGGATATGGAAAGCGCCTGTGTAGCATCACTACACGGGCGCTTTCTTTTTTGTCAATGGTTGGCCGGAAACAATACCGGGCAACCTGTATTAGCCATACCCTAAATATACAAATTGTATATATGCGCCCGTAGCTCATCTGGCAGAGCAACAGACTTTTAATCTGTGGGCAGAGGGTTCGACCCCCTCCGGGCGCACCATGGTGCTGTACCCAAGTTGGTCAAGGGGCCTCCCTGCTAAGGAGGTAGGTCAGAAATGGCGCGTGAGTTCGAACCTCACCGGCACCGCCAACATCCCCGGCAGACGGATGCTGAATAGTCTGCTCTGATATGTCCCCGTGGTGGAATTGGAATACACGTTGGTCTAAGGAGCCAATGCCGAAAGGATTGTGGGTTCAAATCCCACCGGAGACACCACCTTCTAGGCACGGAATAAAACGTGCCCAACATGTCCAGGTGGCGCAAACATGGCAGACGCGCCAGACTCAGACTCTGGTTTTTAAGGGTTCGACTCCCTTCCTGGGCACCATCAGCAAGTCAGCTCAACAGAATATAGTGGTGAGAACCCGCCGGGGCACGGCTACACCGTATGCCGACAGCGCGGTAAAAGACGTTTGCGCAGCTGACTTATTTCATATTGGGACATAGCCAAGTGGTAAGGCACGGGACTTTGACTCCCGCATTCGCCGGTTCGAATCCGGCTATCCCAACCATTTGATACAAATAAAATTGTGAAGGGGGTTACCATATGGAAGAGAGAATCAAAGCGGGGGATATCGTCAGACATTTCAAACGGGAAAATATCAATCATTCCGACATCGAAAACGGCAGCCTGCAGTATTTGTACGAAGTTCTCAGTACGAACGGCTTTGATACGGAAACCGAAGGCAGGGTTGTGGTTTACAAGGCCCTGTATGGCGAACATACGATTTTCGTGAGGCCGTACAATGATTTCATGAGTGAAGTCAATCACGAAAAATACCCGCATATTTCTCAGAAGTACAAATTCGAACAAGTGTAAAACGATATACTATTTGCTGCTCTCAAAATCGAGGTGGAGGGGAGGGAACGTCTGTGGCGATTACAAAGTTTCTGATTATGGATAGAGTCGATGCCGTTCAGTATTGCCAGGAACAGCACAAAGAGAAGACCGCCATTATCAGCATAAACAGCTGCGGTCAAAAACCGGCCAGAATCATCAAGACACAGGAAAACGGTGTCATCTCAGTCCTGCGGCTTTTCTTCGATGATGTTGTGATTGGCCCGAATTCTTTTGACGAAGAACACGCCGGGAGAATTATCCGCTTCATTGATGCATGGCGTAATTCGGCAGACGTTCTGCTTGTCCATTGTGATGCCGGTGTGTCCCGAAGCGCGGCGGTATGTGCAGCAGCAAAGCGGTATCTGGGCTTTGATGATATGGATATTTTCCATAGCAGCAAGTACGAGCCGAACTACCTTGTGTATACCACCATCCGAGGAATCACAATAGGCAAGTCATATATGCCCAAGCAGGATGAGGAACGATTTCTGGTGAATGACTTCATAAACAAGTGACTTCCAGCACCATGCCCCATCTTCTCGTGCCCGAATGGCGAAATGGCAAACGCGGCAACCTCAAAAGTTGTTGTTCGAAAGGCTTGCGAGTTCAAATCTCGCTTCGGGCACCATATACCAGTGTAGCTCAGTTGGCAGAGCAACTCCATCATAGGGAGAAGGCCGCCGGTTCGATGCCGGCCATTGGTTCCAATATGCTGCAATGGCCGAGAGGTTTAAGGCGGCGGTCCAGAAAACCGCAGGCTCAAAAGGTCCGGGGGTTCAAATCCCTCTTGCAGCGCCAAATGCCGGAAGAAATTCCGGTGCCATGCGTTCATAGCTCAACTGGCAGAGCAGCAGACTCTTAATCTGAAGGTTGTGGGTTCAATTCCCACTGAGCGCACCATAAGCCGATGTGGTGAAATCAGGCAGACACAAGGAACTTAAAATCCCTGGGTGGAAACATCGTACGGGTTCGATTCCCGTCGTCGGCACCAAATAAAAGAGCGTTGAATCGAAAGGTTCGGCGCTCTTTTTCTTTGGCGGTACACAATTTAATATACACTCTATCCCGAAGAAATCCTCTTACTTAACTGTCCTAAACTATTGACATTGTACTAAATATATGAAATATGGAATCATAGAAAAATGACATCAGAAAAGGGGAAAACATGAAAATCATCTATAATGTAAGCCCTGTAATTACGGGAGCTGCCCGCCGAGCCGACGCCAAAAAGGCCCAGTACATCATCAACGAAACTCAAAAAATGTGGGATGCCGGCGAGAGCTTTGTCAGCACCGGCTTTGCGCTGGATGACTTTTACCCGCGCCAGAGAGAGGATGACAGCTCTGAGGAAGTTGGTGCCGCCGCAAAAAATTTGGAAGTGCAGCTTGCGGAGCTGGCTGTTGAAGGGGCCATGAAGTCTATCCCTAAAGAAACGGCTGCAGCAATGTGTGAGACTCTCGAAGCTGCAGATACATTTGCCAGAATAACTCTGTATGGTATCAGCATTCCGGTGCGGGATTTCGTGGACCGTTGGAACAAAGAACACCCTGGGGACGAATTTTACCTAGCCCCGAGCTTTGAGAACTGAGGTGGACATAATGACAGTCACTATTTACATCTGGCGTGCCGGCTATAATGATATAGGCACTCATGATATGGCGTTTTTGTACCCGTTTGAGGACGCGCAACCCGAGCTTTTCGACCTTCCCGTTGGGTAGACAGTGGAGCAAAATGCGGTCGGGGAGGACGTGATTTTTACCGACAAGCAAAAAGGCTGTGACCTTGTTGTACAGGGTTCAAGTGTGGCGGCTGTCAGTGCTGACGGTATTTTTTGGTTGCAGCAGACCGGAAGCCATCACGGTGATGCCCTGAAGCGGGCACGGGAATTCGCCGGTCTGAGTATGCGGCAGCTGGCTGAGAAGGCGGGTGTGTCTGCCAATACTGTGTCTCTGATTGAGGCTGGGCAAAGTTGTCCCCGCGCCGACGTGCTGGCGGCGCTGGCAAAAGCGCTCAATACCACAATGGATGCTATTTGGGAATGAAAGAAATCATCATGAAATCGTTTATTGTTAATGGAACAGAATATATTGTTCAGCCATGCACCGCGATTTGCTATGTGAACCTTGGAGATGAAAACAAGCGGCAAGAAGCCGTTCTTGTTTCTCACTGATACAAAGAAGAAAAAGTGTCGGACTCAGCGACATTGAAAAGGCGTCAGGTCATAGAAACCTGACGCCTTTTGCTGTTCAAAACGTACGAATCCGGATGCAATAATAGCACAAATGTGGTATAGTATAAAAGAAAAGGCCGAGAAAGAAAGGAGGGAAAACTGATGGTTTGTACGGTGAAACAAGTCGTTTCCAATTTGGTGGCATCCTATGTGATTGAGGGGGAGTCATCTCAATATGGTACAGCCAAATTCACGCAAAACTTCATTATCGGTTCTCCATGCGAAATCCGCTATAAAGATGATGTTTTTAATCTCAAATATCTGTCTATCGTATCAAAAGAACGCATGAGCAAAAAAGGAATGACGTGGCGGCTGCCGTTCCTTATTCAAAAGGGCAACGCGACGTACGGTACAATTTATGGGAAAAACTCAGAAGGCTCTTTTTTGTCACGTTACGGATATGAATGCCTAGAGCTTACCTCCGGCCAGACTTATGAAATGTATGAAATCGGTCTGGGGAAAAATGGCATCGTCTATCCCATCTACCGCGATGGTGTTGTGGTCGCCGAAATTGACAAAGGGTGTGTTGTATATGACAACCTGGATGTCTATACCATCTATTCGATTGATGAAGAAGCACAAAAGAACGCTATTCTGTTTTGCCTCATCACCGATGCCAATTCGTTTGCCAACCGTGGAGAAATTGTAAAATCGAGCGTTTCAAAGGTTTATGTGAAAACAATAAACAAAAAGCTCTGCGCCAAATACGACCCCGACTTCAAAGAACGTGTAAAAAACGGACACTAATTCCAGCAGACGATAAGACAAGCATAACAACCGGCTTATAATAAAATTTCGATAAACGCACAGTGGCATCAAAAGCGCTATTGTGCGTTTATTTTTCTTTCCAAATGGTATACAAATGCGGCTCCACAACCCAATACAACACACAAACTACCGATGCAATGGCTTATTAAAAGTGGTATAATATAAAACACGAAGAGGGGCATTGGAAATAACCATTGAGGGAAAGGAGAAACGGCACATGCTTACGGCACTGGTTAAGTCTGAAATATTTACAGTAAAACCAGTTCGTCAGGACAAATATGACGGCGGTCAATTTGAGTTTCTCCAAACCATCATCGCCAATATGGCAGATAACGACTATATCTACTTTTCCTCAAAAGAACACAATAAAAAGATGCATCAGGAATCAACACTTGTTAAAAAGGTGCGCGATTTCATTGCCTCCGGCAATCTGGTCATCAACGGAAAAGACGTCTTTGTCGCTCCGAATTCATATGCCAATGATAGGAACAGACAAAAGAATAATATAAGGCATCTGAATGCATTTTTCATTGATATAGACTATCAGAAAGTCTCCAAATACAAAAAACAGGCTCCTCAAGCCATCGTTAAATACATCTTGCACCAATGCAAGCAGCATGAAATGCCTTTGCCCAGCTTCATCGTAAGCACTGGACATGGATTGCACATCTGGTGGATGCTGACGGTTCCTGTGGATTCCAGATTTATACGGGTCTGGGATGAAATCCAAAACCAGATTTATCTGGAATTCAAGTCTTTCGGAGCTGATTCTGCGGCAAAGGATGGTTCACGCTATCTTCGAGTACCGGGCACCATCAATGCCAAAAACGAGAAAGAAGTAAGAGAGGTCTCTGTTGCGTACGTAAACCCGGCAAGAAAGTACGTCAAATTCAGTTCGATGTACCGCTGGGCCGCTCGGCATCATGAAATTGTATGGCTGGGAAATCTTCGGACGATTTCTACCGATATTGCCCGCAACACACCGCTGCATATTGTAAAAGAATTGGTTGATAGCGGAAAGGTCAAAGTGCCTGCCCGAGCTGCGTTCAAACCGTTTATTCCCAATGAACCGGCAAATGATATTTCTATACCAAGCGCCGAAGTCAGAGTCATGAGGCGCTCTCGGAGAACGGAAACCGAGGAAGAATGCAGCCGGCGTCACCAAGTCAAAGCTATGAGTGTCAACCCTATGCGTTTAGATGATTTGGGGACACTCGTGACAATTCGAAAGGGCCATATGACCGGACAGCGGGAACTGTTCCTCCATCACTACAGAAACACCTTGGCGCGTTGTGGCATCTACGGCCAAAAGCAGGAACAGAAAATCCGTGAAATGAACAGTCAATTCACGGAACCGTTGCCGGAATATGAAATCAAAAACATACTGAAGCAATATAAGCTCTACATGGCCAAAAACGAAACCATTATTCGTGACCTGGCTATTACCCCTGCAGAGCAGACCATGATGCGCACTATCTATGGGCCTGAAGAAAAGGAGCGGCGCCGACTGCAAAAGAACAAGTGCGGCATGAGCGGAGAAGAACGCATCAAATCCACCTGCGCCAAAATCATGAAATATCTGGCACTTGGAAAATCAAACAGCGAAATCGCCGCACTCCTGAGCTGTACCACCCGCACTGTGCGGAACTATATCCACAAATTCGACCTTCTTGGAAAGGGGGCCGCTTTTTGTGCTGGGAAAATTTCTGATATCGTTACACCGGAAGAACCATACCAAGATACCGATGAAAACAATAAAGCTGTTGAGTCCGCAGCAAAAACTTATACGAATGATGTCGTTGATGACATGAAACGTAAGGCCGGTAAAACCAATAAGCCAAAACCGAGAAAACTGAACAAGAAAGAAAAAGCCAGTCTGGTGTCAAAAATCCTTACATTGCTCGAAAGCCAGATTCCAGATTTTTGGGCAAAAATTCAAAAAGTAGCGGACGATTTTTTCAAAGAACGGGATGCCAGACTTTTGATAAAAACGGAGGGTAAGAAAAATCGTTATACGAAGCTGTTTCGACGGCTTCTTTTGGGTTCTGTACCCGGTTATTATGTACCAAATCACACAAATGGCTTAGTTCTAGCCTTTATGGAAGCGATTTATGCTGCCTGACTTTCAGTTTTTGAGAGTCGGGCTTTGATACTATGGGGAAATTTCATGGCTCATATAGTGTAGGAAGGGGGAATGGTGCTGGGCTGGCGCGGTGGTCCCCGCCAGGAAGGCGCGAGATGCAATAGCACGATTTGTTTGCCAAAATGGTAATACGCAAATGGGTTCATTCTTATGAAAAACCAATAGTTTACCATGCAAAACCAGAAAGGCGGCATCTTCCTTTTTCTCAACTATAATAGTATAATATAGCCAAATGCAGCTCATCTGCCAAAAAACAATGGTTGCAAATCATGTACCAATGTGGTATAATAAAACCGTCGAAAAGGCGAAGGGCCAATCAAGGAAAACCTCATCGCAGATTGGAACTGAATTTAGGTTGACGTTTCTTGATGTTGATTGAGGACGGTTCCGGCCGCAATGCGGCAGAACCGTCCCCTAATCAACACTCATTACAACATCATCCTGAACGCCAAAAAAATACAAACTCCTAAGTACATGAAAGGTGAAAGGGGATATACGCATGAAGACGATGAAAGCGAAGATGACTGCCCTCATCCTCGCCGTGGTTATGGCTCTGGGGCTGGCCGGCTGTGGCATCAACATTGATGATATCGGCCTTCCTACCGACCTGGTTCTTGAGAAGGGTGAGACCCAGCAGCTGGAGATTCAGTACGGCACGGATGGTGATGTCAGCACCGCCGAGGTCGCCAAGGCCGTTGAGAAGCTGACGCTGACCTGGACCAGCTCCGATGAGAGCGTGGTTACGGTTGACGACACCGGCATGGTAACGGCTGTAGGCGCCGGCGAAGCTGATGTCACTGTGACGGCTGAAAAGCTGAATCTCAGTTCGACCACCCATGTCAAGGTCGTGATTCTTCCCGAGGGCTTGTCCGCTCCGGAGAGCATGACCTTGGAGCTGAACGGTGAAAACACCAAGGCCCTTGGCGCCGTCATGACGCCGGAGGACGCCACTGAGGTCAAGCTGGCCTATGCAAGCAGCGATGAATCCATTGCTACGGTCGATGAAGACGGCATGGTTACGGCAGTTGGCGTGGGCGAATGCACCATTACGACCACGATTGTCGCGGATGTGCCGGCAACCGCAGAAACGTCTGAAGCCGCTGTTGACAGCGAGATGTTGGTTGCTCCTGATGGCTTTACTGCGGTCACCAAGGTGACGGTAACCAAGCGAATGGAGAGCATTACTTTCGATAACAGCGAAGGTGTTCTCAATGTCGGCAATACTCACACAATCAAGGCGACTGTGGCTCCGGCGGATGCAAGCGACCAGGCCCTGAACTGGACAAGCAGTGACCCCAATGTGGCCACCGTTGATTCCAATGGGAAGGTAACAGCCAAGGCCGAGGGAAGTGCCACCATCACGGCAAGTAACGCCGGCGGCGATGTCAGTGCAAGTTACGACCTCACGGTGAAGAAAGTCACCTGCAGTTACTGCGGCCAGACCGGACACACCAGTTCCAGCTGCCCGGTAAAGGCTGCTGACCAGAAGAAAGCCGCACAACAGCAGGCAGCAGCTCAGGCTGCGGCTCAGGCCGCCCAGCAGCAAGCAGCTGCACAGAGCAGCGGCAGCTCCAGCAGTTCCGGTGGTAGCTCCGGCGGTGGTACGACCAGCGCACCGAGTGCTCCCGACCCGGCTCCGGCCCCTGACCCGGCGCCGAGCGGTGACAGCGGCTCGTCTGGAGGAAGCGACTATGGACAGGGCCAGGGTGGTTCCCTCGGAGGAACGGTCATTACCGGTGGTGGTAATGGCGACGTTTCGCTTGGTGGCGGACAATTCTTTGGATAAAGTAGGCATATAACGGCTTTTAGCGCCGAACATAAAAACCCGCAGTTGAATTTATCAACTGCGGGTTTTTTGATGTTTGTTTATAAATGCGATATATTATCTAAGTTGCTTGCTTTCGTTGCAGATGATTAGCAAAAGTGGTATAATATAAAAGTCGATGCAGGGCAAAACCCTCACCATTGATGATTCCTAATGCAGTAGGAATCAGGCAATTACCTGCGAACCGTTTTTCGCACAAATCCTATGAAAGGAGACACGGAGCATGCAGAAAAAGCTCGGTACGCGCATCGCATCAGGCATTCTTGCTGCTTTGATGTTTGCACAGACCGTTACGACCACGGGTTTGACCGCGTTTGCAACGGATGCAGCATCAAGCAGCAATTATGTTATGAACGAAGCGCAAACCGAAACTTCCGGAACCAGTTCCATTTCTTTGGATGATAGTTCCGAAAGTACATCTGTCGAGCAGACAGAAAAAGACGATGGAACTGTGCAGAGCGACAGCAATACCAGTTCCTCTGCATCCGAGGCGGCCACGCCGACTCCCGTTCCGACTGCCGTTCCAGTCGAAACTGAGCCTACGCCCACCCCGGACAGCGAAACTCCCAACGTGACGCCGACTGCTACACCGGTTCAGACGCCCACTCCTACGCCTGAAGCGACTCTTGCACCGTCGGCAACTCCTACAACTGAGCCGGAGGTAACTCCGGCACCCGAGGAAAGTGAGAAACTCAGTTCTGTCAAAAAAATGATGGAACAGTTGCCCGCTTCCGTTGATGAAATCGCGAATTACACCGAAGAACAATGTACCGCTTTGCGACAGATTTGTGATTCGCTGCAGTTCGCGATTAACGATTTATCCGATGAAGAAGCTGCGCAAGTTGACCTGGACCATGTGGATGAAGTGTACGAAGCTGTCATGGCTCGCATTTCTTCTCTGGCAAAGCCGACCACCGATTTTGTACCGCTAACGGTAGAAGATGAAGTCGGCGAAGCTGTACAGGCCAATATCGGCGATGAAGTTACGATGTCGGTAAAGCTGAATCGGGACGATGTCGCGGTCGCGTATCAGTGGCAAAAGTGGTATGTCCCCGAACCGGACACAACAAACGATGCCGTATTTAATTATACGGATGCTGATGGTGAATTCACTCCCACTTGGTACAATTACCTTATCAGTGATAAAACAGAAGCCGAACTTTTGGCCGAAAATCCTGAAGCATCCTGGCAGGGCATGGAACTCTGGCTTGCCGCTAAAGATGCTTTGGAAGCTATCGGCGAAAGCGCAGACAACCTGACGTTTGCGTGGAAAACCCGCAACTATGCGCTGGATGGCTTTACTATTACGGCGCAAACAGCAGATAACGGAGTCGTTCTGTATGCAGATAAAGATGATGAGCACTATGTTGGTACACTGAACGCCGACGGTGCTTATGAGTTTACTTCTGCGGCGGATAATACCAGCGCCACGATTGTATGGGCAGATATCGAAGGCGCTACCGATGCCACCTATGTCCACACCATTGACGAAAATGACCGCAATACGGTTTACCGTTGCAAGGTCACCATTGTTGATGAAGGATATTTGGCACAACTCGACAACTATCTGGCAACAAACTCTGAGGATATAGCAACCGCCGAAACAGCTGCAAGTGATTCTGAAGAAGAGAATGTACTCTATTCAGCGCAGCAGTCGTTTGAACTTCCCGATTCGATGGAAGAGTTCTCTGCAAAAATCGCTATGCGTTTCTTCAGTCTTGCTCGTGTGGCTGCATCTGGCCCGTATCTGTCCAATGACAATCAGTGGATTGTCGGCGTCAACAGCAACTATGAATACATCACGGCAGACATGTACGCCAAGGTGCAGCAGTGGTTGTCTGAGGGACGTATCAATCAGGCACAAGCTGATATGTATTGGACGAAGTTGGATACTTCTACACCGCATACCGCAAATGTTCTTGATAAAACCACAGGTCTTCCTACCGGAGCAACCCGTACTTATATTGGTACAATTTTAACTGACGGTAATAAGATGGAAGTTTTGTCAGATTGGTATGGCAAAACAGTTTATTTCAGACAAAGTGGTGCCACTGGCACAGGAACTGCAGTTGAAATTCCTGCATCTACAAAAGTCGGACAAGCTGGAGAACAATACAAAGAAGCTGTAACAATTCTTTCAGCATATGTGTCTGATGCAGGAACACCATATTTTGGCGGTATCCAAACTGTAGGCAATAGAAATTATTACGAAAACAATGCGCATATTACCATGTACATGGTTGAAGTGAATAATTTCAATGCAGACCCTGATAAATACCTGATGAACGCTGAAGGTGATTATCGAGTAGATTCATTTGCTTGGGGTCCTGGTGTTTACAGTGAACCCGACCTTTCTGGCAAAGGTTTCTGGGCGCTGAGAAGTTATATGGCCGAAGGCTACGGCATGATGATTGGCCATGATACCATGTATGGTTATGCCGGTGCCTATACGGATGCCTGGGGCGATGTGAATGGTCCGTGGCATTATTACGGCCAAGACCCTGGCGGCAACTGGCACTATCCGGGTGATGGTTGCCAAGTTACCACGGGTCAGAACGGTTATACGGTTCATGAAGTGACTATCAAGAACCGGAATGGTCAGCGGTATGGTTACCAAATTGTACCTATTGACCCCAATGATACGCAGACCCGTTATTACAATGTAAACTCGTGGAACCCCAACTGGGGCCATTGGAACATGAATGCTCTGATGGGCGAGAACAACATTAACACTGATACGCAGAATATTCTTGAAGCCGATACGTATGAGTATTTCATGGAATACGCATACGAAGACCCGTACAAGATTCCTTCGCGCATTATGTCTTCCGGTGGTTCTCATCTGTCGCCGAATTACAAGACTGTTATGTACGGAAGCAATTTGCTGCGTATTAAATCTTATCCTTACTCCCACAGCGAAGCACTGAACAGAGCCAAGTACCGTACACCTACCAACTATCCTTATGATTTTGTTGGTGCAGGAGAAACATTTAATGCTATGCCAACCCACTCCAATATGCAGGTTGCATTTGGTACGATTTGGGTTGATTATGCAAATAACAATGTGTCTGCTGCAGACGGTAACGGCAAACTGATTACACCTGAAGTGGCAGGAAAAACCGGCACTAACAATTTCTACCTTGCTGGTGATGGCAACTTCTTGATGAACCAAATCGGACATTTGCCCGAAAACCGGTTTACAGACATGGAAGCAAAGCTGTTGGTCAATACCATCATGTACATCTCCCAACGCAAGCAGTGTGAAGTTTGCCAGAGTGAACAGAATGGTGATGAACTGAGCCACTTTGTTCACAGAATCAACTCCACCAATGCGAAGACGATTCTGGATGCTCTGCAGGATGGCGGCAGTTTCTGGTATCCGATTAACGACTGCTACATGTTGACGGAAGACCTTGACCTGCAGCGCCTGTATGGTGACAGCTGGAAAGGAATTGCGAACTTTACGGGTCACTTCAATGCCGATGGGTATGACGTGACTCTGCCCGATAACGGCACCCCGCTTTTCCTGCACAGCGATACGCCGGCAGGCAAGTACAATACCGGCAGCGCAAATGGCTGGAACCTCGGCAATGTACTGGAAGATTCAGCAGTACAGAATGTTGTGAAAACCAGCGACAAGGGAACGCGTACGACTGGTGTTGCACGTGTTTTGGGGTATCTGCCAGACCTGTTTGAAACCACAGATGTAGATTATGACGGTTATACTGTTCATATCTACGGCCGAGAGAACGAAGCTATGCTCCCAGAAGATGCTGATTTTAGCTGTGTTGTCAATTCTGATGACAAGTATATTATCAGTAACTTGCCACCAGTATACGCAGGCGCCGATACGATTTACCGAGCACGTGTCTATGACAGAAGTGGCAATGAAGTGACTCAATACGGGCCAATTATTGCTAAAGTTCCAAGAAGCTTCTGGGACACCGACATGACGGTTCCCCTCGAACTCATTGAACCCGAAGCAACTCCAATTGCGGATTATCGCTACTGGGAAGGCCCGACTGACCATGTTATGACGGGTAGTGCATTTATTGCAGATGCACGTATCAGTGACAGTGATATTGTATGGTATTACCGAATCATTGAAGGGAATAGCGCAGGCAATTGGGTGCGAATTGGCAATCCGGGTGCCAGCTTTACCACTTCTGATGGTGCTGTTACCGGTAAGGTTAATGCTACGGTATATAATCCTGCCACTGAGAGCGGCATCCCAGCTACATCAAGTGATGTCGCTCTAAGTTTCCTTGCGTGGACAGGAAATCGTATCCAATTGAAAACCGAGTACACATATAATGGCAAGGTTTATACTACGCTTGATGAGGGAGTTGCTGTTGAAGGAGCCAATGGCTATATTGATATTGAACAGCGTCCCATGTATGTCATTCAAGCGTTTGACAAGCGTGTGAATATTGCTTCTGACGCCGAATTTGTTTTCGAGGCCGATTTCTGGAAAGGTTTAGATGAAGGTCTTACCTATGAAATCCAGTATCGCGGACTTACAGGTAGCTGGAAACCCATCGAAGGCGATTCGCTTTTCCCAGATGGAAGCTACGAGGTTCAAGAAGAATCCTCCACTTCTACACAATGGGAAGATGGCGTTTGGGTACCAACAGCAAATTTCTGGAAACCAGAAACAACAACGCCTAACTCTGAAGTAGCGGGTAAACATACCACTATTAAACTGACATTGCTTGATTGTCCAATGGACTGGGATTCGTTTGATTTCCGTGTTGTATTTCGGTACCAGTACAATGCTCAACGTACTATGCAGGGGACAACTGACACAGCAAACAATCAAGTAACAAGTCGTACTGGACACCTGATTGTTGTTCCACCAACCATTAAGTTGACAGACCTGAAGGCACAGGCATTGTTGCTGAACGAATCTGACCCGTCAAACGGTAATGTCGTTTGGACTTCTGAAATGGATACACCGCCAAATGATGGTCGTGCAACCACGGAAGTTCCTCTCGACACCTTTGATGTCGGCTATGATGACCGCGATGGTCAATTTGTTGTGACTGGTCCGGCAAACGACAATAAGGCAGTTTATACAACAAAGATTACTTTCACTGGCAATAAAGATAATTTGCCGACCATTACTTGGCAATATCAAAATGATTTGAACGAAGCGGTAAACTCTTTCCACCCAGTGGGAAGTCCTATTACGCCTTCGTATGACGATGTTGGTGAAGTAATTGGAAATCTGGACGTACTGTGTACTGCAGATGGCGGTAACGGTGTGATTCCTGCACTTGAAGAAGTGTTCCTGGAAAACGGTACGCCTTATTATAAGTTCAAAGGTTATATTACTTTGGACGCCGTTTATCCGACAGACCCGGCAAATCAGGATTCGGATGAATTGACTGAATGGAATTTGGTAACGAGTCTGCATATTGACTCCGCGACCAATCCTATGGATTTCGGGTCAACGCACTTCTACTTTAATGTCCTTGGGCAGCTGCGTTATATTAAGGGCTGGGACGGAACCCGACTGAAGTCTTACTGCGAAGCACAAGCTTATGCATTCAACTTCAATCGCGATGCTGACCCGGTAACCCTCTATGAGGGGTCCGAATATCGCAACTATGGCGCTGAGTTGGTGCTCGATTACAACATCAGTATCCGCGCTAATGACCCTAACAAGAACGAAGATATCACAACGGCAAATGGTAGTCCCAAGAATCTGGATACGTTGTTGAACGAAATTCCAGAACTTCGCGACGCACGTAATGCCGGTGCGGCAATTTACAACTATAAGCTCCTTGACATTATCGCGCCAAACGGACTTCGGTACGCTGAAACGTATTTCATTGCCGGTCATGATGTAAATGACCGCAGTGGGATTCATTCGCGTGATACTATTGTGATTGACCATAATATTACAGATGCGTCTGGACATAACTTCGATTACTATTTTGGAATCGATGAGTCTAAAGCGTTCTTGAATCAAAATGGCCAAGTGCAAGGTATTGCGTTCTATTCTAAGTCTGGCAATCCCATTTCCAAGAATACATGGCAGTGGTTCTGGCGCAATGCAATCTACTATGTTTGCTACGATGGAAAATCTGACTTGGGTGACCAGGTTTATTTCTACATCGACGAACAAGGCCTGCAAAATGTGAATGCATCCTTCGGCGCTAACAATGCGCAGAATCCATATTCTGAGTGGACTGCACCTATTGAAGGCACATACGAAATTGAGTTGAACGGTGCTGGTGGTTTTGCTGCTGGTGGACGCACAATTTTAACCGTAAAAGCCGAGGAAGGCGCAAAACTGTATTTTGTTGCAGGTGGCGCAGGAGCGGATGCAGACCAAGACGACAACTACTTGGTTTCTGGTCATCGAACAAGCGGTGGCTATAACGGTGGTGGAAATGGCGGTCTTGGAATGCGAACCGGCAACTACAATGAAGGCGGACATGGAGAACCATACGTCTTTATTGGTTCCAGTGGCGGTGGTGCTACTACTGTTGCAGTTGGTCTGATGGGAAATGGTAAGATTGCCGACTATGGTGACGAATCCACAGCATCACAATACTTTTTAGGTGTTGCAGGCGGTGGCGGTGGAAATGCCCATAGTGCCGCAGGCGCACGGCCAGCATTTGTTTTTGAATACTGGGTTGTTAACAGCAATACACCAGGCGCTGTGCCGATTGGAGATAATTACTATAGGGGACAAACTCCAAATGCTGATGGCAAAGCAACTATCCTGCCTAGCGGGACCCCATATATGGCAGGTAGTTGGGACGGAAGTACGATAAGCGCTGTCGGCGGTCCAAACGCTAACACAACATACTTTGGATATGAGGGCTCCGGTTCATTTGGCCAGGGGGCAAATGGCGGTGATTTCTCTGGAATTCAAGGCGTTTGGTCTCATATCAATGGTCCGGCCGGTGGTGGCGGCGGTTGGTATGGCGGATGGGCTAACCCAAAGTACTATCTAACCGAAAACGGTACAAATCAATCGTGCGATGCTCCCTCTGGTGGTGGACTAAGTTATGTGGCTAACAATGGCCGAACATTCACTACTTCCACGGGCAAAAAAGTCACCGTAGTAAGCTCCACGATGTATGATGGCACAGGCAGTGACGCGTATGTTGCAGGTTCGGCTTCTATTCGCATGGTTGACTTTGGTGACCGGCGCTTCAAGCGTAATGGCAAAAATGCATTTGACACTGCGTATGAAGATACGGGCGCTGTGAACCATTTTGCAACGGTCAAAATTTCCGCTGCGAATAAGGTTTATGATGGTCAACCGAACGTAGCAACCGTTTCTGTCGTTGACACAGACGGTGATATGGCAACGGTTCTGGCCAATGCCAAAATTACCTATAGCAACAACTATGGAACCGTAACACAGGCAATCAATGCATCCACAGACGCAGAAATGTTGCCGCTGAATACGACAGGTTCGTATGCAGCCACGGTAACTGTGTCGGCACCTGGATATACCATTGAGTATGTGTACGAAAATACCATTCCTGGTTTGACGTATGCGTCTAAGGGATTGCCTGCATCTGGTGATGGCGATACGGTCTATTTTGACATCTATCCTCGCGGTTTGGATGTCGCTGGTTCTTCCACTCGTGAATATAATGGAATGGCACTTGCTAAAGTGACTAACCTGAAGATTACGGATGGTATTGTACCAGGCGATACTGTATCTCTTGCAACAACAACTGCATTTGGTTACTTTGTGGATGAGGGTGGCAATGAATGGAGCCATGTCGGCAAACATAACATTGACCTGATTACGCAAGTAGACCTTGTCAATTCGAATGGTAACTACTATGTAGCCAATTGGAATGTGTCTGGCGAAATTACAGCACGACCATTGCATCTGCACAGTTTGTATCATGATACGCAGAAGTATTCACAGCAGTATGATGTTCTTGCTCAACCTTTGGGCGAAGGAAAACAGCTGACGGATACAGTTTCGTACAATGATGAAACCATGACAGTTGAAGAGTTCTATGACACCTTGCTTGCTGGTGAGCGTGTCACGACGGATACAACCCGTTACATGGCTGACCAGTTCCGCAATTATGAGGAACAAGTCAAAGAACCTAACAACTACCGTGGTTACGATAATACGACAGATGCAACGATTTCCAACATCAGTTTGGATAATATCGTTGTTGGAGACACTGTAAAGACTGACAAAGAGGAATACGCCGGCACCTATGCAACAATGAATGCAGGTGAGGAGCTGGTCGGTAAAGACTCGAACGGTGATAATGGCACTATTAAGCCGAGTTCCGGTGACGAGAACCGGTACTGGTGGCTGACCGAAAACGCAATTACCCGTACTGAAGACCTGACGCTGGCCAATAACGAATACGGCGACTATTACATCGCCGATGAAGATTATTCCGGTGCCATCTACCGTGCAGGCATTTCCGCTCAGGTTATGGGCCAGCAGCTGATTTATGGCGAAGGCATGGACGAAGTCCCGTATGCGGATGATGTCTATACCGCCAGCAGCGTTTCTGACAGCTGGCTGCAGATTACCGGCCTGATGGGCACCGATACCCTGCGTATGGATGACTGGACCGGCACCTACAAGAACGAGTTCAAGTACGACATCCTGCCCGATGCAAGTACGCCGGTTGGCAACTACCCGCTGACGTATATCGGCCTGAACGAAGACAACTTCTCCATCCTGTCGAACTACATTGTCGAAGTCTTTGACGCCTCTGTGGTTGTCAACCCGCGTCCTATCAAGATTTCCGTCAACGAATCTCTGAAGGACTACGGCGCTTCCAACCCGGCCTTTACCTCCAAGTTCAGCTACAAACTGACCCTGGATGGAGAGGATGACTGGCAGAACATCGGCGATGATACGACTGACAGCTACGACGATATGAAGCTGATTGGTGATGACACGATTGCCAACACCATTTTGGTTTCCGATAATGCCGGCGGCACAACCGCTATTGGCAAAGAAGATGGCCGCAGCAACATTCCGTACCTGTCCGATGCCGATACGAACAGCGATGTCATCTATGTTGATGAAATTTCTGAGAAGTGCGAATACTGTTCTGCCCGCGATGGCAAGGACCGCAGCCACTTCCATCTCGGCGGATATGCGGTATGGGTCAATGACAACACTGGCCGTGCTGACACGCTGACCGTTAAGACCGTGACCAATATGTACGGCGAAGAAGTTCAGAACTACTCTTTGCAGTACGAACAGAATATCCTGAAGATTCATCCCATCTCTGTCACCATCGTTCCCGATGACAAGGAAATGGTTTACGGCACTGCCAATGAGCCGGCCCTGACCTACACCCTGCAGGGACGCCGCGTGAAGTGGGATGACCTGTCCAACGTCAAGCTGGTTCGTGACGCTGGCCGCGATGTCTATGATGGATATGTTATCCGCGTTGACAGCTACCAGAACGCAGAGAACTACATGGTTGATGTGGAGACCGGTATCTTCAAGATTACTCCTGCTTACCTGATGGTAACCCCGGACTACCATACGAAATACTATGGCGACCCGGCTCCGGATTGGTCTATCGGCATTACTGGATTCAAGTATACCGATACCGTGGATTCTGTATTTGTCGATGGCAAGAATGCCGGCAAGGTCGTGGATAACGACTTTGACTACATCAAAGCTCCTGTCGGCACCTACAACTTCAACGTGGATGAAACCTCTTTGGAGATGATTCCCAACCAGTTCGGCAACTTCAACTACGTTATCACCAGCAACCAGTCTTCTCTGAAGGTCATTCCTCGTCCCATCACCATCCAGGCCGGTGGTTGGAGCAAAGCCTACGGCACTCCGGACCCCGAACACACGGTGCTGATTACCGATGATTTGACCGGCAAGACCGGAACGAGCGGCACGGACTCGAACGTCTGTGTGGACCCCGAAAAGGCACCTATCACGTTCGACCTGAGCCGTGCCGATGGCGAGGAAGTCGGCGTCTATCCCATCTATGTATCTGCGGCAGAAAAAGAACTGGGTCACGACCCGGGCTGCCACGGTGAGATTGATGGCCTGAATACCAACTACACCATCACCTATATCCCCGACAACGATGTGATTTATCGTGCCAATGAACTCATTGGTATCGTCAGTGACCACACTCGTTACTACGGTAACGCCGTCAACAATTACATTGAAGGCGACGAAGACAGCATCACTTACTACCTGGGCGGCACCGAGGTAACGCCGGAAGAAGCCGGAATCATTTCCGACCCTGACTTCCAGCACTCCGACCTGCAGACCAGCTCCGTTGGTTCTTACGCAATCTATGCGACCGGCGTTGAGAGCAGTAAGTATGATATTACCCTGTACCCCGGCTATGTCACCGTAATTCCTCGCCCCGTCACTGTCATTGCACAGGACAACGAGAAGATTTACGGCGATGTTGACCCGACCCTGGACTTCATCATCCATGACGGTCACAGCCAGGATGGCGAGAACTACTACGTCGGCACTGAACTGACCGATAAGGTCGGCGATGATGTGCGTGTGAACCCGGGCGACCTGCCTGGAGATGTTGCTCGTGAAGCCGGCGAGGATGTTGGTGTTTACAACATCGACATCAACAATGTCAGCCCGTACAGCACGGATGGCAAGATGAACTACGACATTCGCTTCGTTGAAGCCGACTTCACAATCAAGCCTGCGACACTGCTGGTTCAGGTCATGGGCGGATATAAGAAGTCCTACGGCGAAGAAAACCCGACCTTCAATGCGAACATCACCGGCTTTAAGGGCGATGATACCGCCGAAACGGTTCTGACTGGTGAGGTTGGTTTTGCGACCATCAGCACGGTTACCACTCCGGCCGGCAAGTACATTGTTTCTGCCAAGCCGACGATTACGCTGGAAGACGGCAAGGAATATCGTGGCTCCAACCTCGAAGTCCTGCCGAACTCCAACGGTCTGTACAACTATGAAATCGTCTATATTGATGGCGATATCACCATCAATCCTCTGAAACTGCAGGTTATCATTGATAATCTGAAGAAGGTTTACGGTTCTGAAGACCCGGTCTTCACTTACACCATGCGTAAGATTGATGGCAGCATTGCTTCCATCGTTGACCCCGAGAACAGCCCGCTGAACCTTGAACTGACCCGTACGCCCGGTGAAAACGTTGGCCGTGGCGACATCGAATCCGGTGACTACACTGGTGCTTACACCATCACGGGCACCTACGATAACCCCAACTATGAGGTTGAAATCATCGATGGTTCTCTGACCATTGTGAAAGCTGTCATTACCGTTACGGTTGACGGTGGCTACCGCAAGACCTACGGCGACCCGAACCCCGAGTTCGGTGTTGTGTATGATGGCTTCATCGGCTCCGAGGGCCACCCGGATATGACTGGCACCGGCATTCATGACGATGAATCCGTGATTCGCGGCGATGTCGTTATCGAGTGCGTGGATGCTGACGGCAACCCGGTCGATGAAAAGACCCACACCGGCGTTTATCCGGTGCGCGACGATAAGTCTCAGCTGGAAGCCGACAACTATGAGTTCCGCTATGTGAATGGCGATTTGACCATTGGAAAGAAGCCGCTTGTGGTTGTTGTGGATGACCAGGAGAAGATTTACGGTGAGGAAGACCCGCCGACGTTCACCTGGCATCTGCAGAATCCCGAAGACGTTGTGGATGAGGACGATATCCGTCATATTGACGTGACCACTCAGCGTCCCGACGCTGGTACGGAACCCGGCGAACAGGTTGGCGAACATCCCATCACCGGTACTGTGGAACCGATGCAGGACTACGATATTACCGTGGTTCCTGGCACAGAGACCATCAAGCCCGCTACGATTGTTGTCACGGTCCTGCCTGACAGCAAGTATTACGGCGAGGATAACCCGCAGACGCAGGTTACCATCAATGGTTACAAGCGCGGCGATACGATTGATGATATCGGCGGCGAATCCGCTCTGGTTATCACCAATGAAGCAGGAAAGTGGAGTCCCGTCGGCGGCGGTTCGCTGGAAGACGGCAAGTATCGTGTATCTGCTGAAGATTCTACGTTTACGAACCCGAACTACGAATTTGTCTATATCGATGGCACCCTGGATATCCTGCCTCTGACCATCCGCATCGTTGTTGACGATGCTGAAAAGGTCTATGGCACCTACGACCCGGATGAGTTCACCTGCCACTTTGAAGTTGCAGATGAAAACGGCAGCCCGTATCAGGCAAGTGAAGAGCAGCTGGAAGCTGTCCGCACCGGTCTGAATCTGGTTACCTTCCGTAACCCGGGCGAAGTGGTTGGCCAGTATCCGATTCATGCTGGTTACACTGAAGTGGACAACTTCATCATCACCAGTGTGGACGAAGGCACCTTCACCATCACCCCGGCCAAGCTGGTTATTACGGCCAACAGCGCCATGAAGGTGTATGATGGAACGCCTCTGACGGATAGCGGCTATAAGGCCGAAGGTCTGGTTGTCAACGAGGCCCTGGGCATCCACGACACGCTGGAATCCGTTACGGTTACCGGTTCTCAGACGGAAGTCGGAACCAGCCCGAACGTGCCGAGCAATGCAGTGCTTTCTCTGCAGAACGGCTCCAACGGAAACCGCAACTACGCAATCGAATATGTCAACGGCGTTCTGGAAGTTGTTCCGACCGAACAGGTGAAGATTGAGAAACAGGCCGACCGCGAAATCACCACGGACGGCGAGGTTATCACCTACACCATCAAGGTCACCAACGCCACGCTGCATGACCTGAGCAATATCAAGGTGCAGGACACCAACAACTTCGTTGGTTCCATTACGCTCCCTGACAAGGCCGAATACAGCTACGATGATGGCGTGTTCACCATCCCATTCCTGCCGAGCTATCAGAACGGCGACAATACTTTCGAGATTGTCTATACCTACAAGGTGCAGCCGGATGACCACGGCACGGATGGCAACGATACGCTGACCAACAAGGCTGTTATCACCGATATGACGCTGACTGACGGTACGACGCCTGACCCCGACTGGTATGATGAGACCCCCGATGTGAATGTCGATATCATCCGCCACGATATTGAGGTCGTGAAGTCTGCCAATAAGGAAGTTGTCACTGTCGGCGATACCGTGACCTACTCGATTACAGTGACCAACACCGGCAATGTTCAGCTGAACAATGTGGTGGTCAAGGATGACAACAACTTTACCGGCAGCATTACGTCGCTGCGTTCCGCCGGCTCCGTTTATAACGAAGAAGACGGCACCTGGACGATTGCAAAGCTGGGCGTTGGCGTCACGGTCACCATCCGCTACACTTATGTGGTAACGGAAGAGGATGTTGCGAACAAGCAGCTGGAGAATATCGCTACCGGTATTATCCCGCCGAGTGACAACATCCCCGAAATCGAAGAACCTTCCAACGAGGTCGATGTCCCGATTGTCAACCGCTCTGTGACCATCGTCAAGAGTGTTGACAAGGATACGGTCTATGAAGGCGATACGGTCACCTACACTTTGAAAGTCACCAATACTGGCAACACCGATTTGACCAATCTGGTTGTTTCGGATGCTTCCAATGCCAAGGGCGTGATTGTTCCGATTCCTTCGGATGATTACACATTTGAAAAGGGTCTGTTCATCCTGCGCGACCTGGCTGCTGGTGACAGCATCGAAATCAAGTATATGTACACTGTGGTCAACAATGACCCGGCTCTGATTGAAAACGTGGCTACCGTCCATGTCCCGCAGGGAACGACCGGCACTGACGTTGATGACCCGTTCGAGGTTCCTTCCAATCCCGTGGATGTGAGGGTAATCAAGGATGGCCTGACCGTCGAGAAGAAAGCCGCCGAATCCATGGTGGGCATTGGCGAGGATATCCACTACACCATCCTGGTGACCAATACAGGCAACACAACGCTGCATGATATTGTGGTGAATGATACTACCTCTGGTGCCGGTGAGACCGTCAACACCTCTGCTGATACCATCACCTATGATTCTGATGCGCGTACTTGGACCTACGCAGATGAACTGCTCCCGGGCGAATCCTTCGCAGTGACCTACACTTACACCACTGTTGCCGCCGATGAGGCTGCCGGTAAGGTTGAGAATACGGCTGTTGCGACAGGTCATAACCCGGATGGCGAACCGGTGCCGAGTGACCCGAGTGATGAAGATGTGACAGTGGCTGAGAAGCCTGAAGCCAATCTGGACATCACCAAGAGTGTTGACAAGAAGACGGCCATGGCCGGCGATGTGCTGACCTACACGCTTCACGTCACCAACTCCGGCAATGCTACGGCATACAATGCGGTTGTCAAAGACTTCTTTGACGGCGTTGGAACGCCCGATAAAGCAAACGGCGATGGCTATAAGGTGCTGGATGACGGCAATTTCCTGATTGCTGAACTGGGTGCTGGACAGTCTATCGACATTACCTACACCTACACTGTACAGAGCGCTGATAAGGGCGTCATCAACAACATTGTTGTGGTGGTCCCCGAAAAGCCTCCTGTCGAAATCGAAAAGCAGGCCGATAAGAATGTTGCTGTGGTTGATGAAGTCGTAACCTACACGATTACGGTCACAAACACTACCGATGAGGCGAAGGAGAACCTGACCGTCACCGATACCAACAACTTTACCGGCGAGATTACCGCTCAGAGCGGTAATGGCTACACCTACAATGGCGACCACACCTGGACGATTGCCCACCTAGATGCTGGAGCCTCTATCTCGATTGTGTACACATACACGATGCAGAAAGAGGACGCCACCACCATCGTGAACAACGCCAAGGTCGAGTATGTCGAAGACGGTGAGCCTGTCATCGTTGAATCTGACCCTGTCGAGGTTGTCAAGCCTGATGAAGGCGTGGTCAGCATCGTCAAGAGCGCAGACAAGAAGGTTGCTTACCCCGGTGATGTCGTGACCTACACTGTCACCGTTCACAACGGTAAGACGGTGGATGCTCAGAATGTGGTTGTCACTGACGCCAACAACTTTGCGGGCACGATTACCGGTGTGGATGGAACGGGCTATCGCTTCGAGAATGGTCAGTTCGTCATTGATGAACTCAAGGCCGGAGCCAGCATCGTTCTGCATTACACTTACACTGTTGAGCCGAGCGACGTTCCGACGGAAATCCTGAAGAACATTGCCACCGCTCATGTACCTGGCACCAACCCCGAAGACCCGAACAACCCGGGCCAGGGTATCGACCCCGAAAAGCCGATTGACCCCGACCAGGATGTTCCTTCCAATGAGGTCCAGGTTGAAGTTCCTGGTGATGATACCGAAACGCCTATTCCTGAGAAGGGCGAGCTGGTCGTCACTAAGACCGTCGATAAGGACAAGGCTCAGGTTGGTGACACCCTGAACTACACCGTCAAGGTCACGAATACTGGTAACGGCGACATGAGCGACATTACCGTTTCTGACTACTTCGATGGTCATGGCACTCTGGAATACATCCCGACGGTGGGTATCCTGCCGAACGGTGATGGAACCTATTCGATTGCAAAGCTGCCTGCCGGCGCTTCCATGGAACTGCACTTCCGCTACACTGTGGTTGAAGAAGACATTCCGCTGGTGCTCAATGCAGCTGTTGCCGAACCCAACATCCCGGTCGTTCCCGAGAAGAGCGCCGATAAGCAGTTCGCCAAGGTGAACGAGGTTGTAACGTATACCATCGCGGTTACGAATAACGACACCGTTGCCAAGGAGAATCTGACCATCAGCGATACGAACAACTTCAAGGGTGACATTACACCGGTTGAGGGCGAGGGCTACACCTATAACGGCGACCATACCTGGACGATTGCCCATCTGGATGCCGGTGCCACCATCAATATCGTTTACACCTACACGGTGCAGAGCGGTGATGAAAGTACCCTGGTCAATGATGCAACGGTCAAGTATACCGAGGATGGCAACGAAGTCACGATTCCGACCAATACCGTCGTGGTAGAGGTGCCGGATGATGGCACTGTGTCCATCCACAAGGAAGCCGACAAGAAGATTGCCAAGCCGGGTGAGACCATCACGTACAATGTGACGCTCCACAATGGCAAGGCTGAGGCCGTTCATAATGTTGTCGTGACGGATGCCAACAACTTTGCTGGCAGCATCACGGGCGTTGACGGCTCCGGTTACCATTTCGAGAATGGCCAGTTCGTCATCGATACGATTGAAGCCGATGGCTACGTCACTCTGACGTACACCTACACGGTCGAAATCGCCGATGTGCCGACTCACATTCTGGAGAATATCGCTACGGCCCATGTGCCGAGTGATGAACCCGGCAAACCCGATGAAGAGATTCCTTCCAACCCGGTTGATGTGGAAGTCCCTGGCGACGAAACCGAAACCGAAGTTGGTGAGGGTAACCTGGTTATCAGCAAGGCCGTTGATAAGGATGTCGCAAGTGTTGGCGATACCCTGCAGTACACTGTTACGGCTACCAATACCGGCGATGCTGCTCTCGAAAACGTGACGATTGAAGATACCTTCGGTGGTCACGGCACTCTGAACTTTGTGTCTGCGGATGATGGCGTTGTGCGCAATGCGGACGGCACCTTCACCATTGCAACACTGGGCGAGGGTGAGAGCAAGAGCATTCACTTCAGCTACGTTGTGGTTGAGGGTGATGCGCCGCAGGTACTGAATGCTGCAGTCAATGTGCCTGAGAAGCCTCCTGTGGAACCCGAAAAGACTGCTGACAAGACAGTCGCCAAGGTGGATGAAGTCGTGACGTATACCATCAAGGTTACCAACCATGACGATGAAGCCAAGACGAACGTTCTGGTCACCGATACCAACAACTTCAAGGGCGATATCAACGCCGCTGATGGTGATGGGTATGTCTACAACGGCGACCACACCTGGACGATTGCTGAAATTGGTGCCGGCCAGACTATCAACATTGTGTACACCTACACGGTTACCAGTGAAGATGAATCGGTCATGACCAATGAAGCGAAAGTCATTTACACCGACAAGGAAGGCGACCACGAAATTCCGACCGAACCTGTTGACGTTGAGAAGCCCACGACTGGTGAAGTCACCATCGTAAAGGCTGCCGACAAGAAGCAGGCAAAACCGGGTGATGTGGTAACCTACACCGTCACACTGCACAACGATAAGGGCTTCGATATCTACAATGTCGAGGTTACCGATACCAACAACTTCGCTGGCCAGATTGAAGGCCACGATGGGGACGGCTATCGATTCGTTGATGGCAAGTTCGTCATTGATGAGCTGAAGAATGGTGAGAGCGTTACGCTCACTTACACCTACACGGTTCAGATTGGCGATGTTGCAACCCAGGTCCTGGATAACTTCGCTACTGCATTCGTACCTGGTACGAATCCGGAAGACCCGGAGAATCCTGGACAGGGTATTGACCCGAACAAGCCGGTTGACCCGGATACTGAGATTCCGTCCAACGAAGTCGAAGTCCTGGTCCCCGGTGACAGCACCGAAACTGACATTGAAGAACCCCATATTGAAATCGCCAAGAGCGTGGACAAGGCTACCGCTGAAATCGGCGATACGCTGAACTACACGGTCAAGGTTAGCAATACGGGTGACGGAGATGCCGAGAATGTCGTGGTCAAGGACTTCTTCGATGGCCATGGTACACTGGTGTTTGTCGAACAGGATGGCGTCGTGGATAACGGCGATGGAACCTATACGGTCGCTTCTGTGCCGGCCGGCAAGTCCGTAACGCTGCATTTCAACTATGTGGTCGTTGCAGAGGATGCGCCTCTGGTGCTGAATGCCGCCGTGGAGATTCCCGATACCGATATCCCGGTCAAGCCGGAAAAGACGGCTGACAAGAATGTTGCCAAGGTTGACGAGGTCGTCACGTACACCATCAAGGTTACGAACAACGACACTGAGGCCAAGGAGAACCTGACTGTCACCGATACTAACAACTTCACCGGCGATATCAATGCGGCGGATGGGCATGGCTACATTTACAATGGAGACCACACCTGGACGATTGCAAAGATTGAGGCAGGGGAGACCATCGACATCGTTTACACCTATACTGTGAAGACAGAAGACCCGTCCACTCTGGTGAACCAGGCCGATGTCCGGTATGAAGAAGACGGTGAAACGGTCACGATTCCGACTGATGAAGTCGTTGTCGAGAAACCTGTTGACGGTGAAATCACGATTGTGAAGTCTGCGGACAAGACTGTTGCCTATCCGAACGATGTCGTCACCTACAAGGTAACGGTGTTTAACGGAAAGACTGAGGATGTCCACAACGTCACAGTCACCGATGCCAACAACTTCGCTGGCAGCATCACTGGTGTGGATGGCTCCGGCTATCACTTCGAGGATGGCAAGTTCGTCATCGATACTATCGGCGCCGGTTCGAGCGTCACTCTGACGTACACCTACACGGTGCAGATTGCCGATGTCGATACTCACTTCCTGAAGAACATTGCGACGGCCCATGTGCCGAGCAACGACCCCGATGTGCCGGATGAAGATATCCCGTCCAACGAAGTTACGGTTGAGGTCCCCGGCGATGAGACCGAAACCGAAATCCCGGATGGCGAAATTGTCATCGATAAGGAAGTCGATAAGACCTCCGCTGAAATCGGCGATGTTCTGAACTACACGGTGAAGGTCAGCAACACTGGCAGCACCGCACGGGAAAACATCCTGATTGAGGACTTCTTCGATGGTAACGGCAAGCTGAATTATATCCCGACTGTTGGCGTCACAGTCAACGGTGACGGAACGTACAGCATTGCTCGTCTGCCCGGTCATTCTTCCATGACCCTCCGCTTCACCTACACGGTGGTGGATGGCGATGGCCCGACCGTGCTGAACGCAGCCGTTGCTACTCCGGAGAAACCTCCGATTGAGCCTACCAAGACCGCTGACAAACAGTATGCTTATGTGGATGACGTTGTCACCTACACCATCGCGGTGACCAACACCGATGATGAAGCAAAGCAGAATGTCACTGTCACCGATAACAACAACTTCACGGGTGCGATTGATGCTTCCGATGGCGATGGTTACGTTTACAACGGCGACCGCAGCTGGACGATTGCAGAGATTGGTGCCGGCGAGACCGTCTACATCACCTACACCTACACGGTGCGTGAAGCGGATGAATCCCTGCTGACCAATACCGCCAATGTGGAGTACACCGAAGATGGTGAACACATCAAGATTCCTACGAACCCTGTTGAAATCCCCGTGATTGAGCCGGGTGAAGTCACCATCCATAAGAACGCCGACAAGACGATTGCCAAACCTGGAGAAGTGGTCACTTACAAGGTGACTGTCCACAATGGCAAGTCCGTTGACGTGAACAATGTGACGGTTACCGATGCCAACAACTTTGCTGGCACCATTACCGCCGTGGATGGAGCCGACTACCGCTTCGAGAATGGTCAGTTCGTTATCGCCCATATCGCCGCCGGTGCTGACGTTGTTCTGACGTACACCTACACGGTCGAAATCGCCGATGTACCGACTCACATTCTGGAGAATATCGCTACGGCCCATGTACCTGGAACCAACCCCGAAGACCCGGAGAACCCGGGCCACGGCGTTGACCCCGATAAGCCGATTGACCCCGATACCGAGATTCCGTCCAATCCTGTGGATGTGGAGGTCCCGGGCGACGAGGTTGAAACTGAGGTCCCGACCATTTCTCTGACGAAGGCGGTAGATAAGAGTGAAGCCAAGGTTGGCGACATTCTGAACTACACTGTCAGTGTGGCGAACACTGGCGACGTTGACGCAGAGAATGTGCTGGTCAAAGACTTCTTTGATGGCCACGGCACACTGATGCTGGTCCCGGATGAGGGCGTTGTCGATAACGGCGATGGCACTTATACGGTAGCTAAGGTGGCAGCCGGAACGACCTATGATATCCACTTCACCTATGAGGTGGTCGCTGATGATTCTCCCGTTGTTCTCAACGCAGCAGTCATCAAAGACCCGACCCCGCCGGTCGATGTGGAAAAGACGGCCGACAAGAATGTTGCCAAGGTTAATGAGGTTGTTACCTACACCATCACGGTGAAGAACACAACGGATGAAACCTTCAACAACCTGTTGGTGACCGATACGAACAACTTCACTGGCGAAATCACCCCGAGTGCCGGCAGCGGTTATGTCTACAATGGTGACCACACCTGGACCATTGAAACATTGGGCGCCGGTCAGACGGTCGAAATCGTATACACCTACACGGTCCAGACCAATGACCCGTCCACACTGCTGAACCAGGCAGATGTTCGTTACACTGCAGATGGCGAAGACCATATCATTCCGACCGATGAAGTGCCTGTCGTTGTCCCCGATGACGGCAAGGTTACCATCGTGAAGAACGCCGACAAGACCGTTGCCGAGCCGGGTGAAACCGTGACGTACACCGTAACGGTTTACAATGGCAAGGCAGAAGGTATCGACAATGTTCTGGTTACCGATGCGAACAACTTCGCTGGCCAGATTGTCGGTGTTGACGGTGCTGGCTACACCTTCGCTGGCGGCAAGTTCCTCATTGACCATATCGATGCTGGTGCAAGCGTGACTATCACCTACACCTACGTTGTTGAGGTCGGTGACGTGGCTACCACCATCCTGGAGAATATTGCTACGGCCCATGTGCCCAGCAATGACCCTGACATCCCCGATGAGGAAATTCCTTCCAACCCGGTTGATGTGAAGGTGCCCGGTGATGAAGTCGAAACCGAAGTTCCTGCTGACCGCGACCTGACCATCGTTAAGAGCGCCGATAAGGATAAGGTTGTCCCGGGTGATGTTATCAACTATACGTTGACCATTACCAACACTGGCAACGAAGACTTGAACGGCGTCAAGGTGGTCGATAAGTTCGATGGTCACGGAGAAATCGTTGCGGCTGAACAGGATGGTATCACCTACAATGGCGACCATGTATGGACTATCGACAGCCTGCCCGTTGGCGCAGTTATCGAAATCCATTACAGCTACACAGCCCTGGCTGAAGATGCTGACATGATTACCAACGTGGCAGTGGCCACCATCCCCGGCACGAATCCCGAAGACCCGGAGAATCCGGGCCACGGTATCGACCCGGATAAGCCGATTGACCCGGACAAGGATGTTCCTTCCAACGAAGTCGAGATTCCGGTCATTGTACCTGAACCCGATAAGCCGGGACAGCCGACTCCTACGCCGAATCCGAACCCGACGCCGGATGACAAGAATGAACCCACTCCGACCCCGTCGGCACAGGTTCCGACCTTCATCCCGCGTGACCCGGCAAAGACCGGTGTTGGCCCGATTGCCAGCCTGCTGGCGCCTGTGGCTGCCATTGGAGCTTGCCTGACCGGTTTGTTCTTCTCTCGCAAAAAGAAAGATGAATAAGCCCGGGAATGACACAAAGTCTTAAAGACTGAATTAGAGGCCCCCTCGGTTCTTTATGAGCCGAGGGGGCCTCTTTTTTTATGATATGACGCAAAGTAAATATGATAAAGAAAAAAGAGGCGTTTATAAACATCTCTGGTGATGGGAGGCATTCCTATGAGTTTTGTTGCAACACTGTTTCAACCATTTCTTGCATTTCTTGGCACTTACAAATGGTATATCTTGATTTTTATTTTGCTGTATCTGGCTTTGACAATCGTGTTTCGCCATTCTCGTGAATTGATTACGGTTGTTTTTGGCACGCTTATCATCATATTTGTCATCACCCATTTGGGGGATGTATATGTCACGCTCAACCATCTGATGACGCAGGTTGGGGAAAATTCACAAGTTGCTTCTGAACAATATGCAGAATATGTAGGAGACAACATTATCGATGATGATAATGCAGATGCAGTTGAAAAACTGCAAAGAGCATTGAATTACGGTATTCTTGGGCGGGAAACTTTGGATGGCGGTAATGGTTTGCCAACCAGTGATGATGCCTCACTGAGTGAAACGATTGATTATGTTGCGAATACGAAAAACGATGGCAATGATGAAGGCTCTGCCAAAAGCCTTTTGGATGCAGCCGGAAATTTTGCTTGGGAAATCTTCAACGAACTCAAGGCTCTCTTCGGATTTTGATGGCTGAAGGTTATTGGTCTGCCGGAAAAAAAGGTGAACCGTTATGATTATGGTCCTGCCGCGCCTTGCTTCTGTTGCAGGTGGTTACTCAAAGTGGTATAATATAAAAGTACAACAGAGCTGTATCTATGTTTCACCAATCTCAGAATGCCCGTTTTAATTTGCATTAGACACAAATCGATAAAAACGTTGATGAGAACGGCTTCAACGTTTTTGGAAATATGTGTTTGATGATATATACTCCACCATTCGGTGGGAAACCATTTGGTTCCAGTAGTCAAAGTGCGCTGCATCACATGGAGGCGGTAGGAACCAAAAATATTGTCCATTTGGACAAGAAAGTGAGGATGTCTTTTGATGCAGACGAAAAGTAAGAAGCGTTTTCTTGCTGCAGTCCTCGCAGTAGCGATGGCGATGTCTCAGCTGATGCCGATGACCGCGCTGGCAAATGATGGTCCGCAGGTGACTACCAGCTACGTTGGCGACGCAACAGCAGGAGACAGCAATGCCAGCTCGGGTTCTTCCGAGGGCACTGAGAAAGAAGACGCTACCAACAACGAGCAGAAAGATGCCACGACAACTGATGCTACGACTGCAGGGAATCCGGAAGATGCGTCTTCCGGCCAGACGGACCCCAATCCTGGCACTACGCCTACGGATGGGTCTGAAACGCAGCCCGAGACTACTCCCAACACGGTAGTCCCCAATTCTGCCCCTGCGGAGGAGGAACCCGGCCCGACTCCTCAGAATGAAACCGAGCCGCCTGCCGCCGATAATGGCGTTGCGATGCTTTTTGCAATGGCTCCGAATCCTGCCATTATGGATTCTGCTACGATGGCAAACATCCGTACCGGAAGCACCAGCTATGGCAATGTGACCTTTGCGCGAGGCGAGGGCCAGGACAACACCATTGTTATCAAGGTCAATGAGACCTCTCGTACCTATGGTGAAGCCTATACGAACCCCGGTCTGACCGTTACCCTGAACGGTACTGAACAGAGCGAGGGCGATGTCCTGAAGGCCCTGAACGAAGGCATCGTTACGATGTATGCCACAGCCGCACAGGATGTTACCACCCCGGCCGGTGACTACGATGTGTACGTGACCTTCAACGTGAACAATGTGACCATCAACGAGACCAACTACACGATTCTGTGTGGTGATTCTCAGCTCAGCAAGATTCACGTCAACACCCGCGAAGTTACCGTTTACGCCAATGAAGGCTATCAGAATCATGGTATGGACCAGCCTCAGCTGACCTACCATGCTGAGGGCCTTATCAACGGCGACCAGCTCTCTGGCAGCCTGCATGCCAATACCGACAAGACTACGCCCGTCGGTGATTACGACATCGACGTTGGCAGCCTGACCAATCCCAACTACACCATCAAATTCGTTCCTGCGAAGCTGCATGTGGTTGCGAATACCGTTATTGTCACCCCGATGATTGTCGATGGTGATTATACCCAGGCCGAGTTCTCCCGCGAGTACGGTCTTGCCAACCCTGAATTCACCTATCATGTGACCGGACTTACGACCACTGACCAGGAGAAACTGGATGCCGGCACCGTGACCATCGAAGAGCTGCTGGGCGGCACCCCCGTTGTGTCCACCGATGCAGATGTTGATTCTGCTCCTGGTGACTACACGGTTATGGTCAAAATCAACGACAAGAATGCAGGCGCCAACGGCAACTACAGCTTTGTCTGCAACAACGCGACCCTGCACATTTCCCGCCGCAAGGTGACCGCTTCTGTCACCAGCCAGGAAAAGACCTATGGTTCCAAAGACCCTGCCGCTTTGCCTTTCCTGACTTGGGGCGATGGCTCCATTGTGGAACGTGGCACAGACGGCAATCCGCTGTCTGCACCGGATGCTCTGGGCCAGAAAAAATCCTTGGCTGCTATTGCAATCAAGCCCGTTCGTGAACCCGGCGAGGATGTTGGCACCTACGGCTGGAACTTCCAGGTTACCGATATCAACACTCAGCAGTATTATGACATCACCTTCAACAACGGCACCCTGACCATCAATCAGGCAACTCTGACCGTCAATGTCGCCGATGTCACATCTATCTATGGCGAGGCCCGTCAGGGTGCGCTGAAGACCGATATGGGCGACAATGGCGTGGAAGGCTTCGTTAATGGCGATACCTATGAGAGCGTCTTTGGCGATACTCAGCCCAGCTACACTGCCGTCAGCAAGGATGGCCAGAACCGCAATGGCTTCGAAACCAAGGCCCCTGTCGGCGAGTACACTCTGTCCGCTCTGTTCGAGCCTCAGCACAACTACAAGTTCAACTATATCAACGGCACTCTGACCATCACTGCCCGCCCGCTGCACATCGTTGTGACCCCGGGCCAGCACAAGACCTATGGTGATAAGGATGCCACCTTCGCCGTCCAGTATACCGAAATGGGCAAGGTTGATGGCGATTTTGCCAACTGCGTTGTCACTCGTGAACCGGGCGAGAATGTGGGCAGTTACGCCTACACCATTTCCCAGTTTGAGGCTTCCGATGATTTCCAAAACTACGATGTGACTTTGGTCGCTACCGATAAGTTCGAAATCGTCAAAAAGACTCTGAACGTCATCATCCCGGATGCCACGAAGGTTTACGGCGATGAAAACCCCAATGTTCTGGACAAGGTCACCTATGACGGATTTGTCACTAATGCCGACCTGGGCATCGCTGACACTGCTGAAAACGCGCTGACCGGCAAGCTGGTTCTGACGCATGAAGCCGTCAAGACTTCTCCTGTCGGTTCCTACAAGATTACCGGTTCCGGTCTGCAGAGCGCCAACTACGACATCGTCTACAAGGGCCAGACCGAGGGCACTCAGGGCATCCTGACCGTCACCCCGCTGTCTATCATCATCGAAGGCAATACCCTGACCCGTAAGTACAATGTCCTGGATGCAACCAAGACCCCCGGCTACACGATTTGGAACTCTTCCAAGAGCCAGATTGTCGCTGTCGTTGACCCCGAAGGCTCTCCGCTGAACATCACAGCGAGCTGCCCCGAGTGGTCCGATGTTACCGCTGCCAAGGGTTCTTACCCTGTCAAGATTACCTATGAGCCGAATGCCAACTATGACATTCAGGTCATTGATGGCACCTGCGTCATCACTGATGGCGATGTTACCCTGATTCCCGAATCCAAGACTTTCGTGTATGGCGACTATGCCACCGAAGATATGGTTCGTGAACTGACCGTTACCGGCATTTCTGCTGTTGACGGCACGAAGTCCTATCACAACGGCGACCTCATCACCAACGTGGGCTATGTAAGCATCAGCATCACGAAGGATGGTGAGCCTGTCACTTCCAACACCCGTGCTACGCTGGATGTCGGCAACTACGACATTACGGCCAGCATCACGCCGCTGCCCGGTAAGGAAGACAGCTACAAGGTCGATATCGACAACGGCGCTAATCGTCTGCTGATTACCCGTCGTGCCGTGACCTTCACCGTTACTCCCGGCCAGCAGAAGAACTTCGGCGACCCCGACCCCGTGTTCAGCGTCGCCGACCCTGATTTCGGCACTTGGACCGGTGGCAACACCATCGCTGACCCCCGTGCCGACTTGGCTGAAGCGACCCTGTCCCGTGTTCCCGGCGAGAATGTAGGTATGTATGCCTTCACTCGCGGCACCCTGGACGACCAGCCGATGGCCAAGAACTACAACATCACTCTGGTGAACAACTCCTTTGAGATTGTTGCCCGCAAGGTCACTGGCACCATTCAGAATGTTACCAAGACCTACGGTGATGTTTTTGACCCGACCGGCTACAAGGTGGTTTGGGATGGCTTCCTGGACGAAGGCGACCAGACTGCGATGAACCAGTCCCTGGCGTTTGCTTGTGTCGGCGCTGCCGAAACTGCCAATGTTGGTAAGTACAGCATCACGGCCACCTACGCCAAGAATAACAACTATCAGGTCACGCTGGTGAACGGCAGTATGGATGTCGTTGCCCGTGACATTACCCTGACCTTCAAGAATGCCACGAAGGAATACGGCGACGCCGACCCGGCTCTGGATTCGCTGTACACCGTATCCGGCAACATGGCCAACACCGGCGTTGATGTTCTGACCCTGACCACCGGCAAGCTGTCTGGTTCTGTTACTCGTGACGAGGGTGAGGATGTTGGTGAATACACCATTCATACCAACCTGTACAACAAGAACTACAACCTGACTTATGTCACGACTGGCGAAGAAAAGCTGACCGCCGACGGTTCTGCTATGGATGTTGCCACCCTGACCATTACCCCGGCCACTCTGACCATTGCGGTGAATGGCCCCTATACCATGACCTACGGTGACCCGCTGCCTGAGTTTGCTGTTACCTACAGCGGTTTCAAGCGCGGAGAGAATGCTTCCACGGCTCTGACCGGCGAACTGAAGTTCGTTGACCTGGAAACCGGCGAAGCAATTCCTGCCCGTCCGTCTGTTGGCACCTACACCATCCATGCTACCGGCCTGGATAATGTTGGCGCTCCCAACTACACCATCACCTGGGTGGACAGCACTCTGACTGTTTCTCCTCGTGCAATCACCGTGAAGCCCGATGCCGCCACCAAGGTTTACGGCGAGGATGACCCCGAACTGACCTACACTGTCATTGATGGTGCTCGTTATGTTCTGGAAGGCACCGACCTGAAAGACCTCAAGGTGGAGCGTGAACCGGGCGAAGATGTTGGCACCTATGAGATGAATGTTGTTGGTACTGATTCCAACTTCAATATCACCGCAGAGCCTGCCGACTTCGTTATCACCGCTCGCAAGCTGACCGTTTCCATGGCCGAGGATATCAGCCGCATTTACGGCAATGAGAATCCGGCCCTGACCCTTGCCAATCTGAAGTTCGATGGTTTCGTCAAGAACGACAACCTGGGCATCGATGACAACGAAACCAATGCTCTGAGCGATACCGCTTTGACGTTCATCTTTACCGATGCGGAAGGTCAGACCGCTACGCCGCGTTCTCACGTGGGCACCGGCAGTGTGATTGCTTCCGGCCTGGTGAATGTGGGCGCCGCCAACTACGATATCGAGTATGTTGCCGGCAACTTCACTATCACCAAGCGCCCCATTACTGTTACGGCCAAGGACCAGAAGGGCCTGTACGGCAACTCCGTCAAGATTGACTGGTCCGACTACAGCACGGTGGATGATGTTGTTTACACCGGCGATGAATCCAAGCTCCCCGTGATGCCTTGGGACACCCTGGTGGGCAACCATCTGTGCTTGGTCAACGACCACACTGCAGTCGGCGAGTATGCCATTGTTCCTGTTTTCGCGGCAGAAGCTAACCCCGACTATGAGATTGCCGTCGTGAACGGCACCTTCACCGTTGTCGAACGTCTGATTCAGGTCCTGGTGACCGTACCGGCTGACGTAACTTATGGTGAAGTCGTTGACCCTGATATCAAAGTCACCGCCGAAATGCTGGATGCCGAACAGAGCGATGGCACTCATGGCGCAGTTGTATCTCCCGACCTGCTTGGCCTGGACATGAGCATTGCTTATGAGCCGTTTGATGAAACCTCTGAGTCTGTCGAAGCTGATGGCGAAATCACACCTGACATTGCTGTTGACACCGACCATGAGGATGGCAGCGTTTTCAAGACGACCAACGTCAAGAACGCCGGCCGCTACACCTTCTCTGTTACCGTCAACATGGACGAAGAGACTGCTGCCAACTACGGCAACGATGTCCAGGTCTACTTTGTTGATGAAAATGGCGAGAACATGTCTGTCGTGCCCGTCATGACCATTGCTCGCGCCACTGTCAAGACCTCCATGCCCGACATGGAGAAGCTGTATGGCACTGTTACCGAGCTGCCGACCATCACCTATGAGGGCATCCTGGAAGGTGAGGAGCCGCATCACTTCGACGTTCTGGATGAGGAAGGGAATGTTATCACTTCTGAAATCTCCGTCAAGGATGAGGTTGCCGGCAAGCTGGGCGTTGTTGGCGAATATGAGGACGCCTTCACCTATGGTGGCGCGGATGGCCTCGATTACGGCAACTACCATTATGAACCCTGCAGCAGCAAGCTGACCATCACTCGTCTGGTTCTGGAAGATGTGCTGGGCGCTCTGGAAGAAGCCGGTAAGCCCAGTATGGTCCTTACTGCCGTGACCGCTGACAGCAATGGCGAAGCCATTACTGTGGATGACGATTTCGGTGAAACCTGGGCCATCAGCGATGTTACCATCACGCCTCCCGAGGGCTACCTGATTTCTTCTTCTGATTCTCTGGATGACGAGAATATCTGGGGCGACAACATGACGGTTTCTATGACCGGCTCTGGTGTTGCCAGCGAGTTCTATCTGAAGGACATCGAGACCGGTGCTATCACCACTGTGGGTTCCAAGTCCGTCAACATCGATAAGACCCTGCCTGTTATCACCGCTGTGGATGTTTCCAACACCTACAACGCTGAAGGCAAAGTTGATATCATGAACAATAAGTTCAGCGATTTCAGCGCCAAGGTCAAGGTGTTCATGACTGGTGAAGAAATCGAAACCCGTCCGGCCGCCGACACAACCGTTGATGACAACAAGCAGAATGCTGATGTCGTGGACGGCGTGATGCCTCTGGCTGACGGTGAAGCCACCGATAATCAGGCCAAGAGCGTTTCTGCTGTCAGCACCTGTGACACTGACCCTAACTCTGGCGTCAAGACACTGGAATGCTACACCATCAGCAAGGGCGATGCCAAGTTCGACGAATCTGGCAACCTGATTGTTGATGCAACCAAGTTCAAGGCCGTTGACCTGACCTTCACCGACCCCAACACCGCATATGCTTCTATCGATGTGACTCCCGATTTCGAGGGTTACATCGTGACCCGTACGATGGATAATGCCGGCCAGTACAGCGCTGCAGCTGTTGCGTCCGTAAGCGTTATCGCGCCCAAGGCCGCTCCTCAGTCCAGCACTGCCAGTAACACCAAGGAAGAAGAAAAGGAAACCTATGTTGCTCCTACCTTCATCCGTCAGTCTCAGACCGGTGTTGGCATTGTCCAGTACATTCCGCTGGTTATTGTGATTGGTGCCGCCATCTTTATGGTCATCAAGAACAAAAAAGGCGGAAAGAAGAAGTAAGTCTGTTTTCATTGTAAGATAAAAACAGATTGGCGGGGCGGCGCTTTTGCGCCGTCCCGCTTTTTTTATGTTTTGGGGAAATATTGCGCCGGTATTGTGTGTATTTTTGGTGCATGCTTAAATGCAAAAGGCGCTCATATCGTTGCAGATTATTTATAAATGTGGTATAATATATTCGTTAGCTATTGAAGCAATAGCAATCGTAAGAGCCTTTTAATTTCATGCAAAGGAGAGGAATTACAATGCGTTTGAAGAAAGCTCTTGTGGTTACCGTGGCGGCTGCACTTCTGTGTACGGCTCTGTGTTCGTGCTCGAAGAAAGATGCGGCTTCGTCCAGCGCGGCGACCAACGAAACTGCAAGCTCCAGCAGCGCCACTGTGGCGGAAGAGGAGAACCTGACCGAATTCCCGTCTGACTGCAAGCTCAGCGAGGATGACATGAAGGCCGTCGTTTCGGCCTACGCCGATTACATGACCGAGGCCCTGAAGGCTGATGGCTATGTGGTCCAGGCTCGCTTCGAGGACGACGGTTCCGTCCACTATGACGGCACCCGTACCGACTCCGAAGGCAATACCGACACCATCAAGGACCTGACTTCCTACGATTCCGTCAAGGATGCTTTTGCCTACCTCTACAACTGCGGCCAGGTTGACCTGGAAGGCAACCTCCTGGTTGGCGTTTCCGAGGGCGTGGAAGAGGCCGTGAGCGAAGCAACCAGCGAGGCCCAGGATATGGCCGAAGATGAGCTGGCCGCTTCTGAGAGCACTGATGGCGAGGCCACCGATACCGAGAAGAGCGACGCTGCATCCAGCGATGGCGCCGACGCCGACGCCGAGGCAGAGTCTGATGCGGCTGCATCCAGCACCGCCGACGCTGAGTAAGGTGTCATTTCGGCGATTAAAGCCGATACCCGGCTAAGCCGGGTAATCACTCATGTTGATAACCTCCACGATGGTGAGTGATGGGCAACAAGACCAACGGTTCTTGGCCAATATCAGCAAACTGCAGAAAGGAAAAGCCGACACGGATGGACATTGCCACAAATGTAACAGTACAAGAGATGACACCAAAAAACAAAGGCATAGTAAGCTGCTTTGTGGCAAAGTGTACCGAAACGGTTATTGCCGCACTTCTGCATAGCAGCTTCAAAGACAAATATCTTCAAAAGTTTTCAGATAATAACCCTGTTCAAAGAGAAGCCATTAAGGCATTTTTGTATGGAGAGACACATTATGTGCTGCCCGCCATCAAACACAAGGACAGGGTTAATTTTGTGCGATTATATGCGGTGCTTTGTTCTACAATTTTAGATAAAAAGCCGCTCTTGCAGGAAGCTATAACGGAGATGTATCCTAAACTTCCTGCCGACAGCAGACTGTTATCGAAAGTGCAAAGCAAAGCGGCACTTCAATTATTTTCGGTCGGTGTTATGGCCAACCAGCCCGACTATATCGATATTACCTTGGGAAAAAGTAAGAACGGGCAAACAGAAGAAGAACAGGAAGATTTTATCGCCAGATTTGTTGAGGAACGAATGGACAGGTGGCGAGAAACATATAGCTTTGGTTTTACAGAGCTGAATCCGTACGCCTGTGCATTGTTGCTTTATAGCTCCTGGTGCAATGATTCGGCAGCCTGTGTCAACACTTTGGAAATATGCCGAATTTGTTCATGCATTTCGGATGAACCAACCGAAATAGACCTGGATAAGGTTAATGAAATCGTTGAAAGGACTTCGTTTGATTTCAACGTCAGTGACTACACCAAAAGCATACATTCTGGTGTCGATTTGGTTAAGCGAATTCAGAACTTCTATGATGTCTATACCCAAGTAGACACAATGATGAATAAAGACCTGCCTGCCTATTCACTCAGTTCCATCAATGCCCTGTGGTTTGCTGATTACTTGCAGCCACGTTCTAGTATCGGGTTACTTTTTGGAAAAGAGGCCGTCACCAAAGAAGACAGATATCTGGCTCTGCGATGCGCATTGTTCCAATACAGGATTTCGGTTGAAATGGTTGAAGCTGTTTTTCAGCCCGACTTGAAAGAGTTTGGTGACTTTACAGCATTAAGCCGTTTATACCATTTTTCCGATGTTGAAGCCAAGCTGTTGGATGGACACAACATTCTGCGTGACGAATTGAATAAACAAGATGCAACGATTGTGATGGAAAGGCTTCGTGAATCAGCCGACGATTGCATTGGAGCAAAATTTGAAGAGACCTATCTCCTTACTCTTTATAAAATCCTGATAGAACGAATCATCATTCGGCAGGAATGTGAAGAGTTGAGCGCATTCTTTTTCGAAAGAAGCAGTGACAACAAGGAAGACGAAAAAAACAGACACGAGCTTGAAACCTTATATGTAAGATGCAACAAACAGGAAGAAACAATCAGTAGTCTTAAAAATAGGCTCGATGCGCTTCAGAAAAAAGCCGATGATGTTTCCCTTTACAGAGAAAAGGTTGAACGAAAAAATGCTATCATCTGTGCGCTGAAAAGCCGGGTTGAAGCATTGGAAGGGGAACTGGCGAGAAAGACATGTGCCACGGAAAAAGATGAAGCACTTTCCGACAACACCATAGCGGACACTGTTTCGCTTCTCCAAAAAGAACCCGATATGACAGATGAACAAATTCATTTGGCCTTACAGATATTGTGTAAACAATACACTGTCGCTTTGGTTGATGGACATGAGAATTTCCATCGGCGGTTAAGCGAGGCACAACCTGACATCCGAATGCTTTCCGGGGATGATGTTCAGCGAAAAACCAATGCCCTGAACACGGCAGATTTTGTGTTTTGCAAAAGTTCTGCTTATGGCAGCCATACAGCTATGGAAAAAGCTATAAGTGCAACAAAGGGAACATCGGCACACTTTATTCTGCTCTCGAAAATCACAAATATCGAGCAATGTGAACGGGAAATATATTTTGCAATCTTAAATTGCATGAGTAAGGAGGGAAAAGACAATGGATGACAAAACGAGCAATGATAATCTCAGCATTGGGGCAAAGTTTAACAACTTGGCCGCAATCAAAAAACAACAGGCCGCAGAATATCAGGCCAAAGAGAAAGCGGAGCGGGACCGAAACAATATCCTGCTCCGCTGGAAAGCCATCCGAAACGGTACGGTGCTTTCGGATGAAAGCACACAGGCCGAATTGGAGCTTTATGCCAGCGTTAGCGACATCAGCCTGTTGGGGCTGGATGATGAAGGCCATATTTGTCTGTTGAGTTCTTTGCAAAAAGACCAGCAAGAGGAAAAGCCCCAGGAACAGCCCAAACCGGAATCATCTGAGAAGCCGCCCGAACAATCTGGTCAGGACAATGCTGTTTTTGAAACAGCAGCCCAGCAGCGCCGTGCGGCCTTAGCTGCGGCAATGAAAGCCGCCCAGCAGACAACAGAGCCGGCCGGAGAGGATGCCGCCGCTGAAGCGGCAGATGATGCACAAACGCCTCATACGGAAGAGGAGGTATCCGGTGACAATGGTTCATCCGTCCAGCCGCCTACTTTTCAGGAAGAAAGTGACGAAGAGGATGCCACACCCGTCAATGAGGACGCAATGGTTCTTCGTGTCGAAAACATCGGAGTGAATGAGGCTCGAATCTATATCGTAGCCAAAAGCAATCCGGACACGAATGAGAGTGCCTATGGCTTATATGTTGAGCAGGGATATGGAGAAAATCGCCAGGTTTTCGTGCAAGGGGAGCGAGTTTTTAATAGCTCGGCCAAGAACATGGCATTCCGAGCAGCAATGGTTGCCCTTACGCCGTATTCCAGATTAGGTCAGCCCATCCGGCAGGTATATGTATTCATGGAGCGGGAATTGGGTTGGATTCTGATGAAAAACAGCTGGAATCTGGTGACAGAAGCCTACTCTTTGGATGCGGAAACGTATTGCCAGACATTCAAGGCTTGCGCTGGCCGAGATGTAACCATCCGTTTTGCTCCGGCTGAGGCGCATAGCATTGGCCAGAAAAAAGCCAATGATATTTGTGACACATTGATTCACATACCCAATTAAGGAGGGGTTAACAGGTGAAAAAGATTAAGCTCGAACCGCCCAAATGTGTCTGCATTGCTGTGGACCAGGGCAACTTCAACGTCAAGTCGTATGGCCCCAACGCGAACACAGAACCGTTTCCTACCGGCCTCAACCATCACGGAAGTGTGCCGCCGCCCATGACTGTCGGTTCTATGATGGTCAACGGCCAGTATTACAGCATCACCAACGAGCGTTTGCAGGCCCGCCGGGACAAGACAAGCGATGAGGACTACTACGTTCTGACCTTGGCGGCCATTGCCAATGAGCTGCGGGCAGCTTTCCCCGGGGGCACAGAATATGAGTGCAATGTCGCATTGGCACTTGGTCTGCCGGTGGAGCACCTGAGCCTGCGCCTTGGCGGCGTTTTGCTGCGGGAACGCTATCGTTCGTTCTTCAGCAATTCCGGCAACCCCATTCATTTCGTGAGCGACGGAATTTCTTTTGACATTCGCATTGTTGATGTGGGCGTCTACGCTCAGTCCATCAGCGCAGCTATCGCGGATAACCATACTTATGAGCAGATGCTCAAGTCTACGCGGGCCTACATCATCGATATCGGCGGCGGTACGACCAACGTGATTTCCATTATCAACCGCAAGCCTCAGAACCCTGGCATTACGCTGGAGGAAATGGGAGTGCTTGAGCTTTTCAAGCAGGCGCACCGGACGATTATGGAAGATTGCTCCCGGAACATCGACGACTTCATGATTGATGCCATCATGCGGGGCAAGAAAACCTGCCCCACCAACATCCAGGAAGCCATCGACCGCGCCAAAGGCGAATTCGTCAAGAAACTCATCCTGGAGTTGGAGGCCCGTAAGGTAGACCTCTACATGGGATACATCTGCATGGTTGGCGGCGGCAGCGTTCTGCTGTACAATGCTTTCCAACGCTATGTGTCCAATGAAGGAAATACCGACATTGTCCTCATTCCGGATGTGAAGGCAAACGCAAAGGGTTACTACGCGCAGGAAATGGCTCGGCTTGCTGCGGCCGGCACGGATGTATACCGTGGCACGGCCAAGGCGTAAGCCCCAAAATTCGGACCGAAAGCGAATCAACCTGAGCTTTAATATGGGGGTTCATAGTGAAGCAGCCGCTTACGAAACCCTAAAGAAGCTGTCGCAATCCAGAAAGGCAACAGAATTTATTACCTCTCTGATAATGCAGTATTTGGTTGATGATGCCAAAGTCATCCCTGGAGAAAGTAAGGGAAGCAAGAACTCGGGCGCAGTCCAACCCCAAACGGTAACAACACCTTCTTTGCCCAATCAACTACAAAAAAAACAAGCAGTCATATCCCCACAAAACGAACCATCGGGAGATGCCATTCTTCATTCTGAAAAGCATGGTGACACATCAGATACCAGTATGCAGACGCTGGCTCCTTCAAATGATAGTTCACAAGAAGCAGAGGTAAGTCCCGGCGTAAGCATGAAAGGTATTGAGGATGCCATGGCTATCTTCGGATTTTAAGCACAACGAAAAAAGGGTATTGCCCTCTATAAAAAAAGAGGGGGCACGAGGCCCCCAAAATATGTATTGTTCAAAGCGATTCGGAATTGTTGGTTGTGTTGTTTTTGGCGCTATCGTCGGATTGCTCGTCGGCCGTCGCGGGTTCATCGTCCGCGTTGGTTTCCTCATGGTCAACTGGCACATCAGAAAAATCCTTGGCTGCCAGGGATTCATAAAAGTGGTGTCGTTTGTTGATATATGTTTGAAGCGCAACACCCACCTGTCTTTTGTCTACAGGGGACATGTCTGGTGACTCTTTAATCACATCAACAAATTTTTCGATAAGGTTATCGGGAACAGCGCCCAAAGAAACGGCAATCTCCATTAAGGAGTCATCCATATCTTTCACAGAGATAATGGATTTGGAGAGACTTTGCAAATCGTAGTCAAATATGTAGCAAAATTTGAAAATGGCCCGGATGACATAATCGCTGGTCCCTTTTTTCAGAAAACGGGAGTATTGATAATTCGTCAACCCCAATAGCGTGGCAAACTGATTAAGCGAATAGCCATATGTATACCGGGTGCTTTCCATAATTGCAGCAATATCTTTTGTGATACCTTCAAAACGATTATTGCATGCTGTTATCTTGGCTTCTTGTTCATACGAAAGCTGTCGCAAAATTCTCATGAGTTTCAGTCCTTTCCGTGATGTAATATAAAAAAAGATGTTCTGATGTGGAAAAATGACAAGCTCACTAATTGTATAACGAAACAAAGTTTTCGATAAAAAAACAAAGTTTTCGACAAAAAACGCCAGAATTGTTCGACTTAATTATACCACATTTCTATAATAATCGCAATAATGTTGTGTCTTCTGTATTGAACTGGAAACCTGATTTGGGCACATACTGAGAGGGGTTATTATGACTTTCATTTATCTTACAACATTTCGAGAAAACCAAAAAAAGTCACCTCGTTGCGTTTCCGTTGCACATGTGTTGTTGTCTTGGCGTCCTGGGAAATTTGTACTTAATTGCCATGAATCTACGACGCCAACAGCAAACGCCGCTTTATCAACCTTGATTCAAGCCTTGAGAGAACTTCCCTTCAAACAGGACCATATCAAGATTATATCCGATAATCATGAGCTTGTCTGGGACATGCAAAGGGTGTTGACAGGGGAAGCCAGTGAATTCATTTCAAAACGTCTTTGGAGTGAATTCATCAACACTTTGGCAGAGAACGACATGAGCATGGGCCAGATTAGAGTGTCAGAAAATGGCATCATGTTGTCAAGTGAAAAGGATATGGCACGGCAACAAATCACTCAAACAAATTGGGGGATTTCATTATGAATCCGGCATCTGAAAATATGCCAACATATGAAGCCGTTCTGAATGATGCTTTCTTTTCCAATGCTTTTTCGGAAGAAATACAGTTGTCCAGTTTGTTCACCAAGAAGACGAATGCTGGAACAGCAAAAAACCAACTCAATAAAATTCTCTCTGAGTCCAGTAAATATAAGAATGTGATTTTGGGGTTGGTAATGTATCCGGCACTGCGTTGGTCTCTTTACGGAGAACGGATTTCGGATGTAATCAATTTGGCAATAGATACGGGAGAAGTTGCTGAATTTGCAGAAACCAAGAAAATGCTTCATGACGCTTTTGGGTTCGATAACCGACTGTTTTTGGCAAACAGAGAAAAATACTATTCCATCTGCCATAAAATCATCGATTGTTATGACAATGCGATAGAAGAAATTTCTACGTATCCCGAAACAGGACTGCAACTGCAAAGTGTATTGCAGCTGGTTATGAATCTTGACCCGCAAAAAGGGAAAAGTGTAAGTCGCTTCGAAATCATCAAGTACCTGAAAAAGGCAATAGAGGCATTGTATCATCTGTGCGGAAAAGAAGTTGACCTGTTAATACCTAAGCTCATCAAATCCCCAGTAGAAAATATGCTGAATCAGAACGATGAAAGCCTGTACGTCTATCACAACGTCAAACTTTTGCTTCGAGAGTATACCAGATTGTATTGGGGTAATTCAATGGCTGCCGATTACACGAGTGAAATTCTCCGGTGTAAAAATCCAGAAGATATCCTCAAGTATTCGGAGCACAGCAGCGGATTGTACAGCACAGATGTGGTTTTGAAATTTCTGCTGCTCATTGCCGGCGCCATCGCCTTGGTTTCGTATTATCCTGTCAACGGAGCCAAATATGGCATGATTCTGCGGTCGTTGGTATCCAACAGAACAATCATCACTCCGGATGGCAGAAGTGCATATGTTCGTGAACAGGAATTGGCAAGACTTCACAATATGCCACCGCAAAAATTTTCTTCCATGAAACAAGAAGCCTATGCATTGCTTGGACTTCTTCTTTGGGGATATGATGGAAAAATTCTCCTGAATATCCTTACGACTGAAAAGGCCAAAGTTATCTTTTTGGACGATTAAAAGAAAGAGAGGTTTTCCACTTGCAAAACAAAATCAGCAATCTTTGGAAGGTCGTAGAGCTGCGAAAAAAGCTCCTTTTCACGGTTCTGGTGCTTCTGCTCTTCCGCCTCGGATGTGCGATTCCTGTACCCTTTATCCAAAGCGATGTGATTTCCGGCATCTTCAACAGCGGTGATTTGTTCTCCTACATGGATATGCTTTCTGGCGGGGCCTTGAGCCAGTGCGCCGTGTTTGCCCTGGGTGTTTCGCCCTATATCAACGCTTCCATCGTGGTCCAGCTTCTGACGGTTGTATTCCCGCGTCTGGACCGGATGCGGAAAGAAGATGACGAGAAGTACCAACAGGTCATGCGCTGCACCTCAGCAGGGTTTGCTCTCGTGATGGCGATTGTTTACTATGCTGTGCTGCGGATGTATGGGGCAGTAACATTCACCAGTGGCATTTCCGGTGTGTTTGCTGCGTTGGTCATCATCGTGGCCTTCACAGCCGGCGCCCAGGTGGCAGTATGGCTTGGCTGGCAGATTGATGATTTCGGTCTGGGCAATGGCGTTTCGTTCCTCATTTTTGCCGGTATCATTTCCCGTTGGGTCAATATCGTTTCTTTGACCCGGGTATTTGTTCTGTTCATCCAGGAAGGCAGAATCCTCCGTGCCATTGTGTTGGGAACTGTTCCGGTGCTGGCCATTCTTGGCATTTATTTTGTGGTAAAGGCAACGGATGCCGAAAAGCGTGTGCCTATTCAGTATTCCCGTGCCGTGAATGGCCGCACTTCTGTGGGCGGCAATCACAGCTACATTCCGGTCAAGGTTGTGATGAGCGGTGTCATGCCTATCATCTTCGCCAGTACCATTATGAGTATTCCGGCCACCATCGGCAGCTTCATCAGCCCGAACTGGGGCGCCGGTATCCGTAATGCACTGCTCAGTTTCAACACCACAAACTGGCTTTACTGCATTATCTATATCATTCTGATTTTTGCATTTAACTACTTCTATGTAGATATCCAGTTTGATTCCGTTCAGATTGCAACCAATATCCGCAATAACGGTGGTACTATCCCGGGAATTCGCCCTGGTCCGGCTACATCAGAATACCTCATGAAGACCGCAAATTCGGTCGCTTTCTTGGGCGCTCTGATTCTGGCAATTATCGCGGCAGCCCCGATTGTTCTCGGCAATTTGACCGGTCTGTCCATTCAGCTTGGCGGCACCAGTTTGCTGATTGTCTGCGGCGTGGCTCTGGAAACGGTCACGGCAATGGATTCGTTCGTTACGGCCCGTCATCACAAGGGCTTCTTGGGCTGAGAAAGGAAGGGATAAGAGAATGACTGTTTTTCAGGCAATCCTTGGTGTTATCACCATTCTTTGTGGTGCCGCTTTGGTCGCAGGAACGCTGCTGACCAAGCATTCCGAAACCCGTGCGCTTGGCACCGTGTCCACGCAGAACTGCAATCGGAATGCTGTCGGCATGACCAATGAGAAGCAGCTCCGCCGCACGATTGCTGTGGTTAGTGGTTTTACCGCCGTAGTCTTGATTGTGGCGGCTATCGTGTAAGGAGGGGAAAGCATGAACGAAAACATGGAAAAGGTCGGGCAGGCTGTGAAAGAAGTGCCCGGGAAGGTTGGACAGGCGGTAAAGGAAACCCCGGAAAAGGTGGCCACTGCCAAAAAGGAGCTTCCTCGCGCAGCCAAGCGGGCTTTGTTTCCGAAAGGTATTATCTGGCCAGGGCGGAAGGAATGCTGGAGTAAGACCGGCATTGTTATTCTCACCTGCATTGCTTTCGGAATCATCCTGATTGCTGCGGATACCGTACTGGGTACGGCCTTTCACTTCCTGATTGGGTAAAACATATCTTCCTACCTCAAAATGCCGTTACCGAAAATGTATCGGTGGCGGCATTTTCTATGCATGGAGAATACCCTCTTCGTTGCAGTTTATGGTGAAGAGTGGTATAATATAGAAGTAATCTCAAAAAGTGTAAGTGCCTTTTCCGCCGTGATTTTTCTTGTGACGCAAAGTAGATATAATACCAAAGTCAAAGACATCAAACAGGATATTTAAGCCTTACCCGTAATAAGAAAACCTGCATTGATAAGCAGCTGTCATTTTGAATGGCAGCTGCTTTTTTCTTTGGCAATTTGCGTCACCCCAACAGGTGATTGACTTCTAAGGCCAAAACGGCAGAAAGGAAAAGCCACCATGAAAGTGGAAAAAATCCTCTTGGTCGAGGGGCAATCCGCTTCCTACAACTTCCCGCAGCTGAATCTGAACATTATGGTTCTTGATAACAAGACCAGTGTGATGACCGTAACAGAAATGGGAAAAGCGGAGCCTCTTTCCACAAAAGGAATCGCCTCTTTCCTGCATGTGGAAGAGGCAGATGTTTGCCGGTTCCTTCAGTGTGAACCGAATAGTAATGTCATCAAAACCATCGGTGATACGGATGGCGTCCTGGCGAAACTGCGCTGGGGCTGCCTGACCGGATTTGCCGGAGCCAAAACCGCCTGATGACCCAAATTTATCCAACGGAGGTAATTATCATGTCTGAAAATGCAACTCAGAAAAAAGAGCGCGATATCTGGAACGCGCAGTCTCTGAAATCTTTTGTCAAGGTCAAGACCGATTGGTTCAACGGCGACAACTACGACAGCCGGCTGCACCTGTCGTTCGTTGAGCATACCGGCAAACCCAAGTACGAGCCGGTCAAGACCATCGAAATCGGTGTTCCCATGGTGAAGGCCGGTTCGGACGGTGACAAACGCACCGGCATTACTGCCCTGGGCCTGTGCCAGATGATTTGCAATGGTGCGCTCGCCGGCATGTGCGCAAGAGAACGCAAGAATTTCGAACAGCGCAAAGCTGCGGCGGCACAGGGCACCAAGGTCTATCAGCAGGCAATCTGGGCCTGCATCGGCGGCACTCCTGCAAATCGGGCCAAGGATGGCAAGGCCGAGTTCCGCAAGTTCGAAATCCTTCCCGGACAGAAGGAAGGCACCTATGCGTTCCGTGCAATGTCCTGTGAGGGTGAGACCAGCGAGGCCCTTGGCGGCGTTCAGCCGAAGCGTGGCGCTCAGTGGACCCAGATTATCGTCCCGGTTGACGGTGAGTACCTGTACGCATTGGCCGTCAACACGATTGCAGAATGGAATGCACAGCAGAATTTCCGCATGATGGCCCGCGCCCAGATGTCCCGTTCTTCCGCACAGCCGGAAGCACCGCAGACCAACGCTGCGGCTCCCGCTCCTGCACCGGCTCCCGCCCAGACTGCGCCCGCAGCAGCGGCCGCTAATGCTCCTGCACCGGCTCCGGCTCCTCATAAGCCGGTTAGGCCGAAATGCGTTTGGGCATTCTATGACCAGAAGTTTATTGGACCGATGGGATGTGCTGTGGATGTCGATAGGGCAGTATTATGCGCCCAGCGCTGCCTGTTAAGGCTGACGAATTTTACGGGAAAAAAATTTCAAAAAAAACTTCACTGGAGCAAGGAAGCCGAGAACGCGCTTTACAACGAAATCCGGAAAAGCAGTCTCATCGCTGCCAAGGACAAGAAGAACAGTAAGCTCGACGACGAAGAGAAGCAGAACATGTGGCTGACTCCCTTGCCCCTGTTCTACGACGAAAATCCCACAACGAACAAGCAGGCCGATGACATCCTGTTTGTGATGGTGTTCCACAGCGTATTCTGATGAGCTGTGACAAGAATTTCGACTTGACTGTCGTAACCGACGCTACGTTCTCCGAAAACACAAAAGCCTGCGGAATTTCTGCTGTCTTACTGGATGAATGCGGGCAACCTCGGTTGGCTCTTGGCCGCCGGGTAGTTAATGCTTCCAGCAACGAAGAAGGAGAACTCCGGGCAATCCTTTTTGCGTTGGAAGAGATACCAAACGATAACATGTCGGTGCTGATTCAGTCCGACAATCAAAATGCTGTTTTGTATCTGAATGATGAGTCGCACACCGGTGAGAACGGAATGCGCTATGTGCGTAAAATCCGGAACCGAATTCAGCAGAAAAATTTGAATGTGACTTTCGTCTGGCAATCCCGCATCCACAATGACATTGCCGACGCAGTTGCCGCGTTTTCTACAAAGAGCGATGTTTGGGCACGGCTCAAGTAAAAGAATAAGGGAGTGATGACAGACAGTCCGTTTTGGGACTGTCTGTTTTTTTATTTGTGTTGATGAAGGAGCAATCCTGTATCATCCGCTGGATGAGAAGTGCAAAGCCGCCGATTGGCTGTATGCCTATGACGAGGGAACCCAGCAGCTGATGATTTACCGAACGCGGCCGAGAAAGCCCACTGCGTGAGCTGTGGGAGTATGTCAAAACACCCTGGGTGATGTATTGGTGACGGCGAATCTCTGATTTTATCTATGAGAATTCGAACTATACTTAGAGTTTTTGCAGGTAAAGATTATAAGTAGATATAGGTAAATTCAAATTTTGTATGGAATCGAGGTGTTATGCAATATGGAAAGAGAAACAGAAAAAGTAGAAGCACTGGCTTTGAAAATCTTGAAAACAATCCACATGTTTGATGATGTGGTACTTACTTTGAAAGATAGGCCGGATATTCAGGCCGAAGATAAAAGCTGGGGAATCGAAGTTGTCAGAGCAATAGATAGAGAAGCTGTTAAAGCCCAAAATGTATTTTGGAATAAGGGTAAAATGCCGCATAGTGTGCCCGGTAAAATAGAGGTCGATGGATATGAAAAATATGACCCAAATGGTCAAGAATACGAGAGAAGGATGTCTATTCGCCTATGTGGAATTGACGAATTCACTTTGACGCAAAGATGTATCGACCAAAAGCTGAAGAAGTTAAAAGAAGGAAACTATGATGGCTTTGCAAAGATAGGTCTATTTGTATTTACAGGTGTTCCAGAACCCGCTAAAGAATTCTTTGTCAGAATCCTGCAGGGATATGAAGGACCTATGTTTGACATGATTTTCTTTAGTGATATTCCACATATGGATGCAAGATTTCACCATGTTTCAAATTCGCTTTGGACCATAACGAAAAAAGAACTTGAATAAAATTCATTCCACAAGATATGATTTGAAATCCGGTTGAATAAGAAGGGATGATAACTATGGATGCTGATACAATGCGGATGATTTATGCGGCTGTGCCGGTTGTTATCATCCAGGTGCTTTTGGTCGTGTTCGCCAAAAATCTGGTGTCGCCAAAAATCAACATTGTAGCTGATTGGGCCAAATCACATGGAATGGTCGCAGAAGGGAAGCTCGTCAAGTATAAAGCCTTCGGTATGGATATGATTGGAAAAATCGAAAACAACGAAAAATGCAGAGTAGAAGCATATTATCAGTACCAGTTTGAAGATGGAACAAGCGGTGTCATTGTCACCGATGAGATGAGACCCGCTGTTTGTAGACGTCCTTCTGAAGCGGTTCCGGTATACAAATACAAAGATGGGAAAATCTATGCTCCTGGGTCTAAAGGGACATCGTTGAGAGAGATTTTCTTCCTTTTTGTTTTGCCGATTTCGCTTTGGGCGTTTTTTTATCATATGTTGGAATAAAGAAAAAGAGGCAGGTATTAACGCCTGCCTCTTTTCAAATCTGTCAATCGTCAAGAATATGGTGAATAACAACCGGCTTTTCTTCATCGGCAGCCCCAATGAAAGTAGGGGCCGTCCATTTGAGGATGAGCTTTCGTTCACCGTCTTTTGGCCCAGTCCAATAATGATGCCAATGGCCACGCCGCAAATGCGGGCGGGGTGAGTAACGAATCAAAGAACGCTGTTCGTCTTTTTCGATACTTTCATGGACCTTTTTATACCGGCGAATAGTTTGCCCGATTCGAACACCGACATCCCATTTCCGAATCTCAGCATACCGGTCTTTGATGCCGGCAGAGGAACGCTTCATAATGGTGTCCTGTTCGAGGTTCTTCTTTATCTCGGCATTCTCAGCACACACATACAGGACAAGCTGCAGGCTCTTCTTCAAGAAAGCCTCCAACTCCAGGTATTCATCGCTGCGGAACAGTAAGAAATTGTGAAGCGGTGACCCAGGAGTCAGGTTGTTGTGTGCTTCATTCAATGTCCGCGTCAGGCTGTCTCTGATATTGGATTCGTCAATGTAAATAGGAAAACCTGCCGTGGTTTTATCATCAAACAAAAAGAGTAGCCGCAGTTCGGTATGACCGTCATTCACATCGTATTCGAGGTGAACAAAGAAACCTTTGGCAATTTGCTTTTCCGTCTGCAAAGAGGATGTCTGAACATAAAAGCAGGGGTAGGGAAGCCGCATGAGGATATTTGAATCGATTTCCAAGTCGTCGGCTTGTTCGTAAAGTAGCTGCTCCATGTCAGAATCGAGCACGAAGACTTCCTTGCTGCGGCGCCAAACCGCCAACGCATCAATGGCCTGGGCATCTGCCATGAAAGGTGCGAGGTTCTCCTTGTTGGTGACAATGCCGCCGGAAGTGGCGACAGCGATAGCTGCAGACATAGGAGCATAACACCAATCCGGCCAGGGCGGCAAACCGTTCGAGCCATTCATGTTATGGAATGCCTCCATCTGCTCCCAGGCTTTAGGATAAGATGCACTGATTCTTTTCAGAAGTTCGAGAGGTGCATATATTTCATCTCTTGCTTTCCCCATAACAGCCCACCCTATTTCCTCATTAAATACAACGTATTTATTATACCACATCTCACAAAAAACTGCCAGAGAGGGGAGATGGTTATGGAAACCATGTGCAACTCAGCATCTTTTGGAGATGAACAAAAGAAAGAACGGAAGTCTGCACCGCAGAAAACACCACATACCTCGATGTCCCAAATACTGAAACAGCATGCTGTCACGCTGGATGCTGACAAAAGAAATCAGGACATTCGGCAGGCCAATGCTTTTCAGCAGGAAAAGGATACGGTCATTTGGTAGGACATAAGCGGAAAGGAGAAACGACACAATGGATTCGATGCGGGAAATAATCGGCATTATGATGGTCGCTTCTCTTGCAACGTTGGCCCTGTTCGGTATTCCGACTGCGATAGAGATACATCTCCACCGGCGGGCCAAAAAGAAAAATCGGCAGGAAGCTGAAAGGGTTGCAAAGGCATCTATGAAAATATACGGGGACCATTTTGAGGTTCCGAGGAAAGACAGATAAATAACAATCAGAATCAAACAAGGCATCCGGCTATTTGGGCCGGGTGTCTTTTCTTTTGGATTTTGGAAAGGAGCGTTGGAATGCCAAACAAAAATTTGACAAAAGCGAAAGCGGCAAAAAACGATGAGTTCTATACTCAACTTTCTGACATCGAGAAAGAGCTTTGCCATTATCGTGATTTCTTTCGTGGTAAGGTGGTTTTCTGCAACTGTGATGACCCGGAATACTCGAACTTCTGGAAGTATTTCCAGATGAATTTTATTTTCCTTGGTCTAAAAAAGCTCATCTCTACTCATTACGAACCCGGTGGGCAGTCCTACAAAATGGAAATCGTGTCCGCCGACCTGCCTTCTGGACAAATCGGAATTCCAGACTATGTAAAAACGCCGTTGGCAGGTGATGGAGATTTTCGCAGCGAAGAGTGTGTTGAGATTCTCAAAGAAGCAGATGTGGTGGTAACCAACCCGCCGTTCAGCCTATTTCGGGTATATGTTGCACAGTTGATGAAGTACGATAAAAAGTTTATCATCATCGGAAATATCAACGCCATTACTTATAAAGAATTCTTCCCGCTATTGAAGGACGATGAGGTATGGGCTGGGCACAAATCCTTTGGCGGCGGAATGGATATGATTGTTCCTGATAGAATATTTGATGCAAATAAAGTAAAAAAATACAAAATATCGATTCGTGGAGAAAAAATCGTTAATGTCATGGGAGTAATTTGGTACACAAATGTCGATATTCCAAAACGGCATACGCCCCTTGACCTCTACATGCGTTACCATGGTAACGAAGACTACTATCCCAAGTACGACAACTACGACGCTATCAATGTGGATAAGACCTGCGAAATCCCGGAGGACTACGATGGAGTAATGGGTGTTCCTATTACATTCCTGGATAAATATTGCCCGGAACAGTTTGAAATTGTCGGAGGATATAATTATTCTTATGACTATGATGGACACACATGGAACGGGAAAATCAATGGAAAATATGTGTATAAACGTCTTCTAATTCGCCGGAGGAATAACGAGTGAAACCAAATTATGAGACATTGGAAACAATGCTTACATCCGATATTGAACAAATACAAAAATCCAATTCTTTATCAGATATGGAAAAACTCCTTTTATTCCAACAAATTATGGCAACTTATGTCGGAATAATTGAAAATCTTTACGCTGGACTGTATGGATTTTGGATTCCTAATGGCTACGAATCCATCAATTATGCTTACTTAAAAGACAACCCAGAAGAGGTAAGTAAGAATTTACAATTTTTGCTCAAAAAATTACAAATGGCAAAAGCAGGATTCGGCATTATCTCAATACAACCAGAATCTACATCTTCAGCCAACGAAATCCATATTCAAAACAACTTTTCACCTTCTATTTCTTTTGAACAAGCCTGTTCGGAAATCGAAAACGTAAAAGGATTGACCAATAGACAAAAAGAAGAGGCAATAGAAAAAATCAAAGAAATCGAAGATGTAAAAAGAGATTCTTCAACGGACAAAACAAGATGGGAAAAAATCAAACCTATTCTTGTATGGTTGGGAAATAGCAGCTTTGAGCTTGTAAAGATAATACTTCCACTTATCATCAAATCATAAAAGGAGCCGATAATATATGAAAATAACTCCCATTGAAATCACAGTAGGTGATATCTTTGCCGGTTTCAAAGACAACCAGGAGGCCGGCGTTGTTGCCTATGGTGGAAAGTTGAATGTTCGCCCACCGTACCAGCGTGAGTTCATCTATGATGATGAAAAACAGGCCGCCGTTATCCACACCATCTGTAAAGGTTTTCCGCTGAACGTCATGTACTGGGCCAAGAACCCGGACAGCACTTATGAGCTTCTGGATGGCCAGCAGCGTACACTGAGTTTCTGCAAATACGTTGACGGCAGCTTTAGTGTGGATATGACCGGAAATGGAGATATCCGTTACTTCCACAATCTGCTGCCGGATGAGCAGAAGGAGATTCTGGACTACAAGTTGACCATCTATGTCTGTGAGGGCAGCGAGAGCGAAAAGCTGGAGTGGTTCAAAATCATCAATATTGCCGGAGAGAAACTTGCACCGCAGGAACTGCGCAATGCGGTGTATACGGGACCTTGGCTGGCAGATGCAAAGCTGTTTTTCTCCAAGACCAACTGTGTTGCCTATAAGCTCGGCGAGCCGTATGTCAAAGGCACTCCTATCCGCCAGGACTATCTGGAAGCGGTCCTGAGTTGGTGCGCTGCTGCAGATGGCATTAGCATCGAAGAATACATGGCTCGGCATCAACACGATGCGAATGCCAGTGAGTTGAAGGAATACTTCAAATCCGTTATCGAATGGGTGAAGACAGTATTCCCGCATTACCGCAGCGAAATGAAGGGCCTGCCGTGGGGTGTGTTTTACGATGAAAACAAACATCGGAAGCTGGACCCGGCGGAACTGGAAAAGGAAATCGAACCGCTGCTGATGGATGATGATGTCACCAAGAAGAGCGGTGTGTATGAGTATGTACTGACCGGTGATGAGCGGGCTTTGCATATTCGCGCTTTTACCCCGGGGCAGAAGAGAGGAGCCTACGAACGGCAGCATGGAATTTGCCCTTACTGTGAACGGGAAGGTAACATGAAGCACTGGGATATTAAGGAGATGGAAGCCGACCATATTACGCCTTGGTCACAAGGCGGACATACCACAGTGGATAACTGCCAGATGCTTTGCAAAGCGCACAACAGGAAGAAAAGTAACTCATAAAATCACACCGATTGAAGTTACTGTAGGTGACATTTTTGCCGGTTTCAAAGACAATCAAAAGCTGGCGTTGTTGCCTATGGTGGAAAATTGAATGTCCGGCCGCCATACTAGCGTAAGTTCATCTATGATGATAAAAAGTAGGCGGCCGTTAGCTTTAACATAGAGGTAACAGATGAAAAAGCAAAACTTACTTAAATATTTTCAAGTAGCCAGAACCTTACTTCTTTTTGCTTCAGCATCTATTTTTATCGTTTCCTGTATCACAGAAAAAGCAGGTATTATCCAAGAAAATGCAAGTTGCCCAGCTTTCATTGTTCTTATGGGGGTATTCTTATTTTCCATTTTGGCAAACGGTTTCTGTAGACAGTCCGCCAATAAGAACACCAATACAATTTCCGACGCTAAAATGGATACGCAAGCAAAATGCTCTACCGTTCATTTTAATCGCAAACAGACATTTTTTGCTCTTGCTTTTGCTATCATTACACCATACATTCTTCTATCTGGAATCAGCAAGGATACGATAGTTGTCCTCCGCATCTTTACCGCTCTTTTAGCTTTTGGAACAATCAAATTAGTTCTTTGGGCTACATTTTTTCACCCATGGTATGATGTTATTGTAACCCTGTGTATTTGTGTTATCGTTCCGTTCAAATTTTGTATCATTCTTACAACCGGGTTTTCAGACTGGTTCATGCTTTCATATTTTCCTATCAGTTGTTGCTTCTATATTGCAAAAGACTTATTCGTGAAACGTATGAGTGTGTACTGACCGGCGATGAGCGGGCTTTGTATATTCGCGCCTTTACCTCGGGACAGAAAAGAGGTGCCTACGAGCGGCAGCATGGCATCTGCCCTTATTGTGAACTGGAAGGAAATATGAAGCACTGGGACATTAAGGAGATGGAAGCCGACCATATTACACCCTGGTCGCAAGGCGGACATACAACAGTGGATAATTGCCAGATGCTTTGTAAAGAACACAACAGAAAGAAAAGGGCAAAATAAGAATTTGTTATGTTCTGAATCGATTATCCTGTACGAGCTATACCATGGTTTTGAAATCCATGAGTACGAGCTGAAGAGGCTTGAAAAGGAGAAAACAAATGGATATAAACAAATATTTCTTTTTTCGCTTCATCACACAGATGGGCGAAGAAATTGAATGGTGTGATGATGCTTTTGGATTCCGGGAAGTATCATTTGCGAAGGTACACATTACAAAAAGTGTGATGGCTATTTATGCCGTTCACGATATGATAACGGAATATACTGGTGACAAAACCGAACAGGCCGAGCTGATTGCTCTTTGCAACGAAGAACAGAAGAAAATCCGCCTGTTCAAAAGTGGCGTATTGCCAGAGCTGTTCTCCAAACAGGAAATAAAGGATTTGGTGGCATCGGGCATACTGGCACCCCTGGCGTTTGCAGATGTCGTAGGCATGGCAGCAACATCGGCTCGCGGTGACATGCCACATGTTTTTACCAAAGCATTCAATAATGAGGGACTGCAGGATTTCATTTCTGAAGCCCGTGTCAGTAAGATTGCTTACAAAAATACCTACACAACCATCGACGAAGAAATGTTCCTGCCGGCAGTTATCAAAGAACTTGAAAAGTTGAGATACTGCGATATCAGTTACAACCGGTTTAGCTCCCGGGTGACTATGAAAACCAGCTCAAGTTGGGAACAGGAAGTAGCAAGACGATGGCTGATGGACACACTCAATCCAGATTTTCCGTGCTTCAATCTTCATGAATGTTTTTGCGAATATGGACAGTATGTTCAAAAGAAAATCAAGGCGTTGGAACAGATGTACTACGAAGAAGGCGTCGTCGCAGTAACATTCTATGATGTGTTTGGCACTGAAAGAGTGTTTCATGCAATAGATGCGTTAAAAAATGTGGAGGTTAATATAAACAATAAATGGTGTATGGCATGTGACCTTGATGTATGTTGTGTTTCCCCGGCAGAGAAAAAATTTTTGAAGGAATTGACCTATATAAACAATGGCAAGCAAAATACAAAGATTGTTCCGTGGAGCGATATTATTTCCATTGAAGGAAAAGCTGGGAAACGACTATCGCCTTGAGGTTGATGCAAAAGAAAACAAATAGGGTGGAGAAGAAGACAATGGAAAAGAAGTCTTTGGATAAAATGTCAGATACCGGCATGCCATCACGGGAAAGCGTATCGATGGATTCGCTGACAGAAAACACTCTGTCAGATGATGAGAAAGGAGTGGCGGCAGCCAAGCGACTCCACGAAAAGGCGCTGCAAAAAGAACAAGAAGAGCAAAAAGGACCTATGACTGATATTAAGAAAAAAGTATTGACAATTCTGTATGCCATTTGTGTGCCGTGTTATACAGTAATTATCGGTAGTTTTCTGGCGTTTACTTTTCTAACTACTGGTAAGTCTGAAACTGAAAGGCTTCAAATATTTGCAATCTACTGCTTACATGAATTGGCTTTGGCGGCCATACTGCTCATTATTTTACTTATTGCGATGAAATTGTTTCCCAATATAAACAAAAAAATCGATGTACTGATAGCCTATGATATCTTATTCGCAGTATGTCCGTTCGCTTATGTGGTGGAATATCCAAACATTTTGCTCTAATTGATTAAAGAACCGACCATAAGGCCGGTTCTTTCTTTTGTATAAATTGGGAGGGAAGAGGTCATGTTAAAAAACATTTTGAGACAGAATTTCCTGGCGCTCGCAATACCGGCTAGCATCATTTACATTATTGCTGCCTTTTCGTTTTTTATGGGCGCCATCGTGGCCGGGAACATGAGCGATTCCTCCGCCTTCAGCCAGATGCTGATGAAAATGGGAATCCTGTTCGGCATCCCGGAATCATTCCGGGACAATTTCATCGGCATTGTGATTCAATCCGTGTCGCTGGTTCTGATAGTTCATGCGGGCATTTTGCTCCTGGCCAGCGGATTCGGATATCTGGCCTTTTCAAAACGGCTTCACAATGTGGTCTTCTACCGGCTGTTTGCATTGACCCTCGGCTTTTATGCTGTGATTCCGCTTGTGGATGGCATTGAAATGGTGGTCAGTGGCTTGAAAATCGGAAGCGTCTATTGGTGGATGATTCTTTATGCCGTCTTATTGATTAGCGGCGTTGCCGTGACCTTTGTGAATACCTTTACCCGGCGGCTGCATGGAAAACAAATCGAGCCAACCAAGCTGACAATGAAAAAGAAGGGGTAGGATTTTCAAGACCTAGTACATGAAAAGCTGAATATCAACCTCACAGACCATCTCACAACGACCTTCATTTGAAGGTTGGCTGCGACTTGGTCTTTTTTATTATTACGAACACGAGGACAGTCTTCATGAGAGAAAGAACACAGGGAGGGTATATCATCAAATGTCAACGATGTGGACGGCCTTTCTTCTCCCGGCATGCCAATTCTCGATATTGTGACCTGCAAAGTCCATATCCGGAGGATAAAGGAAAAACATGCAAAGAATTGCAACGAATAGAATCAAAACGCAATGAACGCGCAAGGGGAAAGAAATTGCGGGAAAGCATTGAGAGCGGAACATATGTGATGACTTCCATGTACGGAATCATTTCCCGGGGCGAATATGTGGCCAAGTTTGCCAAGTACATTATGGACAAACACCATCTCAAAAACTATGCAGCATATCAGAAATGGTCAGCCGAAAATGTTGAGGCACTTGGAAATGAATATGATGAGTTTCAGAATATTACCGGATTGAAACGGATGGACATAAATGAAGAGTAAATACGAGAGAGATGAAACATACCGTACCAGGTTTATTGCCGCGAATCCACCCAAAAATGGCAAATACCGGTGCGTTTATTGCGGAAGGCGTGTGCTCAAAAACAAGATGCAAGTGGACCATGTAATTGCCGTAAACCGGGTCAAAAAGAACTGGCTGTACCGGCTCTGTGTACCAAACGGTATCAATGACCTTGACAACCTGGTTCCAGCTTGTCCGAAATGCAACCGACGGAAAGGGGATAAAGGTGGTCTATGGGCAATACGAGGGCATTATTGGAAAATATGTCTTCCCATATACACTGCATTGCGGCTGCTCGTGGCGGCCGCAATTTTGTTCTTGATTCTTGGGCTGGCAGGTATCAGCCCATTTGATACGTGGTTGATTGACCTGATTTTGTTGCCAACAAGAATGGTTGCAGGATAACCCAAGCAACACGAAAGGAGAATTCTATGAAACCGAAAGAATTGCTTTGCATTGCACTGATTGCCGAAAACGGTAAACGGTATGATGCAGAGGTGTATACTGATGGGACTTTCAAAAACCAGGAAGGAGAATATGAGAAACTGACCCCGCTGCAGTTTGAGAACATCAAAGTCCTGCAGCGCAGGGCCGACCGTGAAAAAATGCTCATTGTGGCAGCCAACGATGTTGTGCCTTATCGGGAGGGCGATAAAGAACCGGAACCCTATACCGAAAATATTGCTCCACTTACCGAAGAAGATTTTCTGCTGCCGGAAGAGCGGCAGCTCCCTGCGGATATGGTCGTGGCAGATAAAATAGTGCCAGACCTTCCCGCAATTCCTCTGAAGAAAGAAAAATCAGACCCCCACAAAGAAGCGGATGCCAAAAAGGCAACCCCGGATGAACCGAAAAGCGACAAGAAGAATGAAGCCGCAGAAAAAACGGAGGCCGGAGCAGAAAAGGAAACTGGGCCGGACTCAAAAGAAACCACCGAAAAGATTCCAAGCAAGCCGAAGAAAAAGAAGCGTGTTCCGATTGTGCTCATTATCGTTCTTCTCCTGATGCTGCTTTGCGGCGCCGGGTTTGGAATTGGGTACATGAACGGCTATTTTGATTTGAATATGCTGCCGGGTATCGTTATGGATGGATTGGAACAGGTCACGGGGAAAAACGAAACAGTTGCGAACCAGCCGACGGTTACCCCTGCCCCTACTCCGACACAGGAACAAGAGCCGGCGCCAACTCCTACGCCGCTTCCGCCCAAGACCGAAATCAACCTCACAATCAACGCAATGGATGGAGCTGAAGTTTCCGGCTCTACTGATGTCGGTGTGAATGAGGAAAACCAAACAGATGCTGAACAGAACCCGTCCGAAACCACATCGCCTGACCGCACTGACACAAACTGATAGTCAATACAGAAAGGAGTTGAAGGGTGTTCTTCCACGGGAAATCCCGAAGGTGTAACGCCAAAGATAATGGATAAATTTTTGAACTTGTTTAATGAGATATGGCAGTGCTTTATGCACGGCTTTTTTATTCTCTTCAAGAAAAACACGGGATGCACGGCCGAAGAGATTGTGCGCAAAACGCTGTACTATCGGTTGAGTGTCATTATGGCGTTTATGTTCGTTTGCAGTATTGCGGCATGTGTGCTGCTTCATATGTTTGGGATGCTGCTTATTATTCCGATAGTGATATTGGGATACGGTTTGTATGTTGGATATCTTGAGTATCTGTCTAAACACAACGACCTGGTTTATCTGAAAGTCGTTTGTGTTAATGTAAGAAAAGAAATGAAGATGTCTTTCAAGCCTGTATATACCTATTATTTTCAAGGATTCGGAGAAAATGAGGGTGTCAGTTTTAGCCTTAATCGGACAGAAGAATTGGGCTTTGCTCAAAACATCAAGTATTTCTTTTGCTTTAAGCAAAATGAAAATAACAGCATAGATAATGCCTCACTCGTTCACTATATAGAACTCAATCAGACGAATACAATTCCCGACCAAAACACGCCAAACGTCCGGCTTGACGGGGCCAAAAGGGAAGCGTTCAGAAAGGTACAAATAGCACGCAAGAAAGAAACTCCTGATGAGTTTCAGGATGCTGGACTTGAACCGAAAACTGGAAAGGCGATGAAACTGGATTTCTCATTTCCTGGCGGCCCAAAGGAGGAATAAAGCATGTTACCAGTTATCGCGTTTTTATGTGCTATCGCGAGCTGTATCTTGGGGTTCTTACTGCAGAAAAATTGTAAGCCTACATCTATTCGTTTCCACGGCAAGAAGATTGAAATTGCCAAGAAAATGGTTGTGGCTGATGTTTATGAGGTATTCATCAAAAATGGAAAATACTATGCCAAGTGCAGTGTTCCTGATGAATCCACCCAACAGATAATCGAAATCGACAAAGCCATGATGGCAGCATTCCCTGACCAGCAAGATAGCGATAAACCGGCAATCAGAGTTATGCTTTATGAAGAAACTACTGATGTCGGCATGAAGATATATACCCTTGCGCCAGAAGAAATTCGGTTCAAGTTTAATCTCCATATTGTACAGGATGAGAAAAAAACTTTGGCGGATATTCAAAACGCCTCCTGGTCTATCGGGGGATATTATCAAGTTCGGCTTGTTCTTTGGACGCTTGCATGGGTTGGCGTTTATCGTTCCCCGATACTTTCTATTATGTTTTCTGCTTTCGCTGCAATTATTTCTGTACGTAATATTATACCACTCAGGTGTACAATATTGAAAAAATGTGGTATAATAAACACGAACAACGATGGAGAAAACTCAAAAGCGAAAGCGGATATGCCCCCGGGGTTCGATAACTGGTCGGCAGAAAGCCAGTATATGTATTCACTGGAGCAGCGCATAAAATCGTCAAAGAAGGCATCAGCCGTCGAGGCGGCCGAATCCTCCGAAGCCTCCGACGTAGTTGCCAGTGCTGATGATACCGACATTGAAACAGTAGCGCCAGACGAGTCTGAATCCGATACCTCGAAAGATGAAGACTCTGGCGAAGAAGATGTCGAGATGCCGTTCTTCACTGATGAAGAGCTTTCCCAAGAGGGGGAAGACGCAGAGGAAGAGGAAGCAGAAGATGCCGAACCTGTAAGTCCATCGCCTGACTCCGCTGACCTTGATGATGAAGATTCAGATGACGATGGCTTTGAAGCGGATGGTTTTGAGGCGGATGATGCGGAGGATAAGTCCGGAGCCACAGACGCCGAAACCCAAGACAAAGCCACATCAACTGAAAATGATGAAACTGTCCAGACAACATCTGCTGCCAATCTTTCTTCGCCAAATCCGCATCCCAAAAAAAGAGGAGGCAAGAAAACAATAAAAAGCGTTCTTGATGATTTGATGGACGATACTTCTGAATAAACAGTTTTTGGGAGGTCGCTATGAAAAAATCTGCACAGGGGAGTAACCGTGGTTCTAAAATGGTGAATACCCGGAATTACTTGGTAAGGAAAATCAATGACGGAGGCCGACTGGTGGAAGGTCGGGCAGCCGATGACAAGCGGCTGCCCATGTCGCCGCTGACATATGAAGAATTTATCGAGGGTGAGAAAATCCTGAATGAATGCCTGAAGAAAAAGCAGGAGGCATTAAAAGAGGAGCCGCAGCAAAAGTTTTCCCGTGTCGCCCGTCTTCCTGGCAATCCCTTTCATAAGGGCTACACCTACTTCACGGAACTCCGCAAGAAGAAAATTGAGGAGGGGATGAGTCCGGATATTTGTGTTATCTGTGGTGAGAACATGGACCGCAACAGTGGCTCTGAATATCCGTATTGCCAGGACTGTGGTCGGCTTCTGATGCAGGGCAAGCTGCGCAGCCGTAACAATACCCTTGGATATCTTCACTGGAATCAGCCCTGCGTGGTTTGCCATAAGCGGCTTGCCGATTTGAATATGAAAGGGATGTGCCGGGTTTGCTATCGATTGGGTGAACGGCACAACACACGCGACCCGGAAAAAATCCGGGAAATCCGTCGAGCACAGCTCAAAAAGCTGATTCAAATTGGTCAGCAGCTTCCAAACGGTCCAACCAAGGACAGGCCATTTTACTGGGGCAAGTCGAACTGGAAATAAACTTCTGGAGACACTGCTATGAAAACGATTAAAAAGGCAATTTTATATTTTATCGAAACCTTCTTATCGGTTTATGATAAAATCATACCCTTTGATGCAAAAAAAGGAAAGAACGGAAAGACACATCGATATATACTCCGTGTCTTGCTTATTGCTTATTGCCTGACCTTGGCAATAACACGAGAGGAGTTTACAACTTTTTACTTTGGTGTCGTATGGGTTTCTTCCTGCATTTTGGTTCTCTTGATTGTTATGTCTTATCGCCGATACCAGCGAGAAGAAGAACAACATATCCTACAACAAATTGAACATATGAAGGCGCAACCGCATTCAGTTCAAACTTACAAGAAGAAACATAAAAAGCATCGAAAAAAAGAAGTTACCAGTTTTACTTCACAAATCCAAAGTTATGATGGTACTGACACAGATAACATGCCAGATAATTATGACGATGATATTGTGGACATGGACGAAGAAGATGAAGTTGGCATAAGCGACTCGGCCAACCCAAATGCAAATTCTCAGCAAAGCGGAACGGCCGACGATGACGATAATTCCCCCTGGGATGATTTCGCCATTGGTGATGCGCTATACGGTTTACCGTTCAACCCAAATAAACATTGATAACGACCATTTTACAGATAATAATTAAGGCGTCCAATGTGGGCGCCTTTTTATTTTAATATAAAACTTTTGAAGAAAGGGGAAACTGTTTATCACCGCCTTATCGAATGAACAAGGCAATACCGAACAGAATTGTTTTTCTGCAATACGAGCCGCAAAATCGATAATACAGAAAAACTATACCGAACTGCGTTACAGAAAGGAGCTGAATGCGCGTTTCTCCTGCGACGGAAGTTGTGGGAACTCTGCGCGAAGTCTATGAAAAACTACATCAATGTTGTGGCCGGTCGTCCCGGGTCCGGAAAGACCATCTGGGCATGCAAAGAAGCAGCGACGTTGGCTGCTGACCCGAACAATACCGTGATTTATATTGGCCACCAGAAAGAGTTCGGACGGATTGTCCGCTCGCTCAGCCAGGAACATCCCAAAAACCTGTTGTTTGCCCGTCTGTCCAATGCTGCCGAAGCCATTGGACGTGCCATTGATTTGGCCAATGCCTTCAACGGCATGTTCGAGAATATGAAGCTGGATGAAGAGCAGTCTGACCGCAAAATGGTCTATCTGTTCTATGACCAGTGCCGGTATGATTTGTTCTACGGGCGCCGCGATATCCTGGAGGCTGCGGCCAAGGCCGGAGTTTTCGTTTACGTGATTTGCCAGGTGTACAGTCAGGTTGACAAGGGAGATGAGAAATGGCTCCGGGACCAGTGCCACTGTATGGTAATTTCAAAGGGCCGGCCTCCCCGTGAAGCTCTGCCGGAGGAAGTCACGGACAAATATCGCGGGGAAATCTATCAATACGATGAGGGGGAATAAGTATATGCACAAAAAGATTGCGGCGGTGTTTTTGACGGCCGTTCTGGCTTTTTGCTTGACGGCATGCTCGGTACTGCCGGTTGAGGAAACGTCGGAACCGACCGCGACAACGGCACCAGTTTCTTCCCAACTGCCGGAGGAAGACAACAGTATCATCGTCAAGGAAAAGACGGAAGAAGAAATCCGGGCAGCCTATATTGAAACCTATAAGCTGCGGTATGTGGTGGGAATGCTGATGCATCTGGAACCGATTCCGACAAATGCGGAGTTGGAACGGATGGAAAAAGAAAAAGAGCAAGTAACACCGTATACTTCCCCGGAAACAGAACTTGTCAATTATTGCCGTAACCAAGGTGATGCGGCCGTCAAGGAGTTTTTGGAAGACTATTCGACTGATGACTATTACAATGGCGAGGCAGACCGCACACTGAAGAAGATTTATGATGGCCAGACCGGCCGGGAAATCAACGGTGGCACAGAAGCTGTTACTATCGGCTATGAAACTGGGTATTGGCGAATCACAGATTGCGAATATTACAGCATGGCGTTTTATACCAATGAAAAGGACGAAAACTCTGTTCGTCTTTTGTATATGTGCAACCTTTATCATTATGTATTGGAAACACAGGAGAATCTGGCCGAACAAAGCAACGACACAGAGTTGACAACAGATAATTCCAAAGTCGATGAATATGAAAATGCGTTTTTGATGGTAACGATGGATGATGTGTGCCCCAAAAATACCAGCGATACCTTTGGTGTGAGTCAGAATATCAAGCCGGAGGCTCTTCTTTTCAATGACTATGAAACAGCCATCAAGAGCATTGAAAATCCGGCACACACCTTCTCTGACCTGTATTTGAGTGAAGACATGAAGGGCAGCATTGTTAATGGTTATATCGGACAGCCGATTGTTACCATGCCGGATTTGATTGGGAAATACATTGATGTATCCCGGCCCCAAAATGTCAAAGAACTGGATGACCTCGGTATCACCAACTATAAAGTTGAGTGGAAAGAAAACGATGGTACTTACGTTCCTTATAGCATACTTGAATGCAATGTGGAGCCGGGAACACTAATCAACATCACCGATACCAGCAAAGAAAATCAGATTGTGATTACTGTTGCGGATAAGGCATCTACAGAGGCAACGCCGGCGCCAACCGAAACAGATTCAAGCGCAGAATAACAACCAACCAATAAAGAACGCTGAAAAATAACAGTATCCTCAAGCCCCTGTCTGGTCTATTTGACCAGGCAGGGGCTTTTTTTGTTGTCCAAACCCAGTCAAACACGCTCGCTTTGGTGCAGTTAATGTATAAAAGTGGTATAATAAAGAATAAGAGAGGTCCGTTTTCCCTGAAAAATTGAGATTGTCGCAAAGTAAATATAATCAATCTGTTGAAGCAAGAAACACGGTTTATCCGTATTCCATTTTGAAAAAGCGTGTAAGCCAGACGAGCCAAAAAGTTGACCAGTCTGTTCTTGTTACAACGAATGCGGCACTTCGAAAAGTGCCTATATTTTTTGAGCCGAAAAGAATCGGCAGAAAGGATTTACCTATGGCATATGTAAACAACATCACCGTTTGTGGTCACATGACCGCTGACCTTCAGACTCAGCAGAACGACCGGGGAGAGAGCTGCTTTTTCATCCTGGCTGTGAATCGCAGCAAGGACGAGGCCGATTTCATCCCTGTTCGCGTCAACGGCAACTTTATCTCGGACAAGGTGCGCAGTCAGCTTGTCAAGGACGCTCCGGTCCTCGTTACGGGCCACATCGAGAGCGGTAGCTACAAGAACAAGGACAACGCAACCCGCACGTACTTCTATGTGGCCCCCGACAGCATCCAGCCCGGTGTGTCCGGAAACTTCAATTCGGCCACGCTCTTCGGCAACCTGACGGCCGACCCTGAGCTGCGGTCTACGGCGTCCGGCACCAATGTGGCTTCCTTTGACGTGGCGAGCAATCGCCGTTACAAGGACCGGAACGGTGAATGGAAGGATGCGGCTCCGAGCTTCATCCATGTGAACGCATGGGAGGCCAAGGGGGATTTTGTTGCCCGGTACTTCAAGAAGGGCAGCTGCATCCTGTTGGCCGGCAGCGTCCGCAGCCGCCGTTTCAACGACAAGAGCGGCAACGCCCGTACGGCATATGACTTTGTGGCCACGAACATTTCCTTCGCGGACTACAAGCGTGACGGCCAGTCTGCTCCTGCCACCCAGCCCGCTCCGGCTCAGCCCGCTGCCAGCGTCATGCCGGCCGCACAGCCTCAGCCCGGGGTCCAGTACGACGTGCCTGACCAGTACGCCGATTTCGCGACTGTCGAGGATGACGGCGACCTGCCGTTCTAATTCGGCAAGCCAAACGCAAAAACCCGATAAGAATGAGGGATGAAGTGACGAACTTCATCCCTCATTTTCTTTCTCAACGGAAGGAATCAAGATGGTAACTGAAAAAACGGCGCCCAGGTTGGCGTCCACATCAGGCGATATCGATTGGTATACCGCTTATGGTTGGAGGGTCTTTAATGAACTTCTGACTGAGCTGGCATCCAGTCGCCTTAATATCGTTTGGATTGAAAACTTCGATACGGTAAAGCAAGTGCTAAACCATATCAATCGGAAAACGCTGATTCAAAAATTCAATATGGATAATTTGGATTGGCAAATGAAAGTCGATTCAGATGGCACTTTGTATGTGTGCCGAAACAACTAAAAGAGAGGTATGTATCATGTCTATTTTCAATAAAACTTTTGATAACAACAGTGTTCTGGGTTCTCTGCCTGCGTATATGTTTGATGGCGCTCTGATGGGAGGCCAGGTGGCTTCCAGCTGCCAGCTCCGCAGTTCTCTGCCGGGTATGCCTATGATGTGCAATCCTGTTCATCCGGAGTTCCTGCAGGCCATCAAGGACCTGTACACCGTTCCTGCGGTTGCCGGTTACGGCAGTAACAACACTGCCACCATGGCTGAGGACACCATTGACGGCGTCCACTATGTTGCGGCTTACACCCGCGACAAAATCTATGCTATGGGCAATGACCGGCCTTTGAGCAAGATGGAGGAACTGCCGGTTCGCATGGTGGTCCTGCTGTCTATGCCCTTCTACATGAAGGACAAGGAGTTTTCCGCCGCGCTGCAGCAGTTCCAGCAGGCCACCACCGATAATGACCGCAAGCTGGCCCTGGCCACCCTCTACGACAACGCCTACATGCGTGAGGCCGACAACGAGGTGGGCAACTGCTACGAGACCACGACTCTGCTGCGCATGACCCAGGTCAAGGCTCAGAGTCCCGCTTACATGCCCACTATCCAGGAGGGTGCGCAGTTCAGTACCTTCAAGAATGTTGGCACCAATGCCGCTACCGGCGTTGCCGCCAGCATCGTCGCGGCCAAAACCGTGATGAAGGGCAGCGAATTCAACGGCGCATTCCGCGTGGTTGAGGAGAGTGAGCTGACCCCTGAAGAACGACTCCACATCAAGCTCATCGATGACCGGTACAACATTACCGAGCAGCATATCGATGTGGCATCCACCATCAAGAATTCCCTGAATGGCCCGCATCCTTTCTGCAACTACCTGTTCCGTGGCCAGCCCGGTGGTGGCAAGAGCACGTTTGTGCAGATTATTGCTGCCGGCCTTGGTCTGCCGTACTACAGCGATGTGCTGAAGGATGACCTTTCCGGCGACTTCTTCACCGGCTACTATGCGCCGGATGTGGACAACAAGGGCAAGAAGCAGTATAAGAGCCTGGATGAATTCCTGGCCGAGATGCCGACTCCCGAGGACATGGCCTTTGACCCTGTCTCTGCGTACGAAACCATCACCGGCAGTGTGCTGGAAAATGTCACCCCGAAGGACTGCATGGATGCCCTGACCAAGCGCATCGTGGAGTTTACGAAAAACGCCAAGAGCGACAACAAGAACGCTCTGACGTTCGTTGAAGGGCTGATTCCCAAGCTGGAACGCCCGTGCCTCATTTTCTATGACGAGGTCACGGCCCCGAAGAACCCCGGTGCGATTACGGCCCTCAACTCTCTGATGGACCGGCAGCGCGTTTTCACGCTGTCTACCGGTCGGGTGATTCATCGTCATCCGCTTTCGGTCATGTGCTTTGCTGGCAACTTCTCTGAAGACGGCGTGGAGCTGGAAGGCGTTCACGACCCGAACCGCACGTGGCGTGTGACTTGTTCCTGACTGAAAAGGTCAGGCATACGAATAGTATGAATCGTTAATCTGAATGAGTGGAATGAAGGGGTAACGCCCGGAAACGCTCTCCCTAATACTCCGACATGCATCATAATAGGAAACTATAGATGTGTGAAGCTCGGTGAAGTCGGCAGAGAGTGCCCGTAAATTGGAACTGCTAAGTTCCAGTACGAAAGCTGTCCAGAGGTGGATGGTGGCGCCTATATGCCGGGGGTCTATAAAATACTCATGGTTAGAATGTCTGAGGAAACAGACTGACGAACCTGCGAATGTACGGGTCTAAATCCGGATGGTGTAGAAATGCATCAATGCAAGTGTATTGCAACCAGTGTGGATAAGTAAGATTGTCATGTATGAAAGTCCATAATGCATCATGGGTGCATTCAAGCTGGCAGGCCCATAGCAGGAACCTAAAAGTATATGTAAAGATAGGATTAACGGAACAAGGAAAGGTATCAGGTTCCCTCATCTGGGAATAAACGGACGAAACATATAAGCCGTTGAACTGGTGCTGAAAAGTAGTGGTCGAACCCGAGAAGTTTCTGTAATGGAAATGGAGGAATGGCCACGAGTCGATAAATATAACAATAGACTGATTAGAGAAAATGTTATAGTTACCGATGGAACGCCGTATGAGGGGAAACTCTCATGTACGGTGTGGAGCGGGGGAAAACCTGGAGAGATAATCAAAAGGTTACCTATCGCTATAGGACCGCAACAATGAGGTCCTGAACATCGCACCGCCCAAGCCGGCCGAAACCAAGGCCATGCTGATTGCCGATACCGGCTACGATGAAAAGGCCAATGCGAACATTCCCATTGACCAGTTCGTCAACATCCTGCCGGAACTGCAGCGTATCAGCGCTGACTACTATGGCGTGTGCGGTTTCCGTGCTCTGTCTGACTGGTTGGCCAAGTCCATGGCTATCGGCAGCCCGATTCGTGCAGCTGAGACTACCATCATCACCAAGAGCACCAACGACCCCGCCTGCCAGGCCGAGCTGCGGCAGAAAATCAAAAACCACTTCACCTTTTAAGGAAGGAGGATGTCGGCTATGAGAGCTGATGTTTATAGCCGCATCGAAGATTTGGTTGATGAAATGCGTGGTGATTGGCGGAAGTTCTTTGAAAGCGATGCTTTCGAGAACTTTGTCCGTCACTACATTCAGAACCTCATCTCTGGTGTGTATGACAGTTTGAGATTGCAGGGAGCGCAGATTGCTCCCAGCCTCCTCGAAACTGAAATGAAAAAATTCAAGTTCGAGCGCATTTACGACCCGAGCCAGAAGCCTGCATTTAGCAGAAGTACGGAAAAGGAATTCACCATTTGTGTCAATGGTGATGCCAAATTTTTCAATGACGTGGACAGCATCGATGAAAAATTCGAGATAGTTGTCGGTGCTATTGTTCATGAAGTTGGACACCGTCTGTTCTCTGATTTCACTGTGCTGGCAGCACAGGAATATCAAATGGAGACTGGAGGCCACTTTTTCCCTCATGCCCCGACAAACTTTATTGGCACACCCCAGGGCATCATGTTGCAGCAGAAGCTGCAGCAGGATGCGGACTATCGCCAGACCTTTGCGAAAATTGTCATGGACATCATAAACAATGTTGAGGATGGCTATGTTGAACAGGAGATGAAGTCGTTCTATCCTGGCTTGGCAAGTAGCTATCTTGGCTGTATGAATGACCATTGGCAGAAAAAGGAACCGTTTATGACGGATATTCTTAACGAAAAGGAATTTTCTGCGCTGAGGCTGGTTTTGGCCCAGTTTTTGATGTACAGCAAGACGGCCAATCTGAAAGTGGGTGAAAAGCCGCTGGAAGATTTCGATTCGGCCATTACTGATTATATCTGGAATGGCATGGACCTTATTGACCAGGCACGCACTGAACGAGACCCGCTCAAGCGTGCAGATATTGAGAACCAGCTTTCTGTTTTGATTTCTCCTCTGGTTGACAAGGAAATTGACAACCAGAAAAAGAAAAACAGAAGCGGTTCGCAAGCCCAAAAGAACCAGAAGGCAAACCAGGCTGTTCAGCAGATGGTTGAGAATCTGGCCAAATCGGGAACCAGCGGTCATGAAGGAAGCACCTCCAAGAGTATGACGGACCCGAACCGCACACAAAACTCTGGTCTTTCCTCTCAGATTCCTAATCAACAGGGGAAAGGAACCGAAAACAAAAAAGGCGGCAAAGGACCCGCAGAGTTAGACCATTCTGCAGCCGTGCGTGACCTCCAGAACACAATGGAGAACGCCGCAACGGAAAAGGTTACTGCGCAGATGGAGCATGAACGCAAACAGGACATGCAGAAAGAAGCACGGGAACTGATGCAGGGAACAGGATTCTCCGCGCCCGTCATTCATCGGGCCGAAAGTGTTGCCGAAACCAATAAGCAGGTCTATCGCGACCTTGCTTCCCGCTCTGTGGCGATTGCCAAGCGTATGGGCCGACTTCTGAAGAAACATCTTCAGGATAGCGAGGTCGAAGAATATACGCCGTGGCAGTACAGCGGCCGGAAGTTCGTTGCCAAGCAGTATTGCCGCAATGAGCTGAAAGGATTTGCCCAGAAAAAACTGCCTTCCCCGGTATTTAGCTGCCGGGTCTATGTCCTGGTGGATGAAAGCGGTTCCGTGACGCAGGAACTTTCCGATGCGGAAATGAAAACCTGTATCGTCATGGAACAGTTTTGCCGGGATATGAAGGTCCCCCTGACGATTCAGGGATATACCTCATCCGGTGACGGCCTCGATATCTTTTCCTATGTTGAGGAAAAGCGTGTTGATGGTGATGACAAATATCGTCTGACAGGCATGAAAGCCAGAGGAGGTACTCCTACGGTAAATGCCATGTACTATGCCATCAAGAGGCTTGAAAAATACGACAAGAAGGAAAACAAAATCCTCTTTGTCATTACGGATGGTTCCGCAAACGATGATGACAGCAAAGGAACGGCAACCAAAGACTTGATTGCCAAGTGCAAATCCATTAACCTGCGAGTCATCGGATGCGGCATTGGTGCCGATAAAGGAGAAGTCAATGCCGAATTCGGCGATGACCATTACCTTGGCATCGATGATTTGGAGAAGATGCCTGAGCGTCTTCTGGAAATCATTCGGCGGAAGATTTATTCTCACCGCTGAATTTTATATATAGAAAGGTGTCATTATGTGGCAGTTGGTTGAAGAAAAATCCGGTAAGGTTACCTACCGGAATATTTGGGACCAGTGGGAAGCCTGCAAAACGGCTTTCCACAAAGATGGTTCCCGTTTCAAGAAGGCGGAAGCTATGAACCTGCGGTCTGGCGATATTGTGTATCGTGTCTACAACGTCAAGAAGTTCATCAAGGTCCCCATCATCAAGGATGGGCTTATCGTTGATGAACAGACCAGGACAACGATGGTACGCGAGTTGCGCCCCTACCGTTTGGAACAGGTTTCCGATTGATATAGATTGTCCCTTCCTCGTCATAATGGCGGGGAAGGGCTTTTTTATGTCGCAAAGCAAATATAATACATGGGTCAAAGAAATGTAACAGGAGAAATCCTCAATCAAATGAAAAATCTGTCTATTGCAGCTATCTCAAAATGGGGTGGCTGTTTTTCTTTGGCAGAAAGGAAGTGAACACACAAGTAAAAACACTTCAACAAGTGTACAAGAAGCTCCGCGAAAAGCGGAGAAAGGAGAGTGAAATGGCGTTCAAAAAACGGTTCAGCAGACTCCAAAAACAGGAATTTGCCCAGAAGATGCAGCAAATCGAAAAATTCTGCATGGAACATAATGTCCAGCAGAGCAGCTCCGGTGACAGCTACTATTTCGAGGTAAATGGTCACCATTATCGTGTAAGCAATCATTCGGTCGAGCGCAGCAACGATGGCGCTTTTGACAGCTGGGGCGAACAGGTTCGCGAACTTTACCATCCGAATGGACGGGAAAAGGATGTGACCTATATCCATGCCGGCAAGGCCCGCATCATTGAGATTTACAACAACCTTGCTGCCGGCCTTGAATTGGACGGCAGAGGTAATGTGAAAACGAAATGAGGCGAAAAAGCCGGAAAAGAAAAGAGGTGTAATAATGTGATAAGGACTGTTTATCTGATTGACAGCGAGAATGTTGCCGACCATTGGGTAGGGCGTATCAAGCTGAATAGCTCCCTGGATAAGGTGATTATCTTCTGGAGCCGGAACAGTCGTGGCATTTCTATCTGGCTGATGGATGCATTCTTGAAATCGTACCCGTGCGAACAGGTGGAATTCGTGGAATGCTATACCGGTTCAAATTCGATGGATTTTCATGTTGTGGCTAAACTCGGGCAAATGACGGCCAGACCCACGAAGACCCATTTCGTTATCGTGTCGGATGATACCGGTTACGATGGCGTTATCAACCATCTTTTCGATGAGGGGTTTTCTGTTAAGCGGCTGGCAGGATTTAAGGATAAGCCTCAATCACCCAAAGCGCTGAATCCTCGGTCCAACTTGGTAACAAGTTATACGGATGCCAAAGCCTCTGTTCCCAAACAGAATACCAAGCAAGCATCAAATACTGCTGCTGCGGGTAAAGTGAAACCTCAAAAGCCCGCCAATGCAATCAAATGGGGGATGAATGAGGCAGGTAAGCAACTGACCATTACTTCACAGCAAGAGGCAAGCATCAAGAAAAATCTGCAGGAGCTTTTCCATACAAGCCAATACGCAGAAAGCCACCAAAAAGAAATCGTCCATATTCTTTCTACGGCAACCTATCCTTGCAAAAAGCACATGGGGGACATATACCAGAGGCTTTGCAAGATGCCGCAGACGAAAGTCAAAAAGATAACCTTTGTGTATCAGTGTATGAAGAAAACGACACTGCCGGCTATCGATTTGATTATGGGATATTGAATTCGCTACATGCGAATAAAAGAAAGCCCAGGCAAACTATCAAACAAAAAGGAGTTCAAGTCATGTTGAAATATGGTATCTATGTTGGTGATTGTCCGAATAAGAAGTGCGACATCTTCTTGGGCTTTATCCGGGCCTGGACCAACGATGGCGCTTATACGAAAGCGCTGCGGAAATTTGGCAATAAGGTAAGTGACCATGTCCTTTGCATGGTTGAGCGCGTATAAGAAGGGAGAACATAAAATGGATGTAACGATTATCTATGGCTACGGGTATGCAGCCACCAATATCAGCGACTACACCAACGCGGTCGGTATGAAAGCGGTTGCAGAACGGTATGGGTTCGCTTATGAGCGTTTCCTTTTTGCCGGCGGCTTCCGCGACCTGGAAGATGTGACGCTGAGTGAGTTCCTAGACGCCATGAAAAATGAGGGAGCTTTTGAAACGTCTACGCTGCCGTTGTCATACGATGAGATGGACGGAACGTCATATCTTTACTTCAAGGTTGGATTGCCGTGGGATACCATCCCCGGCATGCCTTCCTCGTATGAGGAGGCAGACCAGGTTCTGAACGAATTCCTTGACCTTCTGTTCAACGGCCAGAAATACGATAACAACTATGGCGAAGTTGCCGATGCCAGCTTCTGCTGAGAAGGGGAACGTGTTACGTTCTCTATAATTTTGGTGGTGAACCAAATGTGTGTCAGGACATCGTTACAAGTCCTGACCACTATATTGTTCAGAAGCTGATGAATAACTGAAAACAGCAAAATTGAGGGGCCGCATATGATTGGGGTGTGCGGCCTCTTTGTAATTGTTTTTAGAATGTCGCAAAGTAGATATACTGCTTCATGTCAAAGAAATATAACAGTTGCAATACACTTTTGTTTACATGAAAACTGTAATGAAAACAGCCCGTTTTTGCCTTGGCTGTTTTTCTTTGACAAGCGAACACCGTGGAACTCGGTGATGTCATAAATTCCGGCGATATGCCGGCAACAATACGGCAACGTATTGATTTTATAGAATCGGTTTACCCAAGCGGGTAATATCACCCATTTGCAAAACATGCAATACAAGAAGAAAGGAATATTGTTATGGCAACAATCGAAACCAAAACCATCAACACTACGGACGAAACCAAACCGGACATGCCCAATCCGATGGACTGCCTGGACGCAAACACCAAGAAGGTGTATTTCTCCAAGTTCAGCAATGGCGGCATTGGCAGCTATGACCCGTCTGTTTTCGTTGAGGCCCTTCGGGACCAGGATGGCAACCTTCATCTGTATGTCCCGGCCCGCAAGCGCATGGCCTGGTTCAAAACGGATTTTCCTGATGGAATGGTCATCCCGGACCCTCCGCAGTACAACATGCATCGCGTGATGGTGGTTGCCCGCGTGTACAAGACGCCGGATGATTTCAAAAATAACCAGCCGGCTGCGGTGAACATGGCAACTCGCCTGTTTGACGACAAAGACCCCTACATTGTGGACGTGTGCATCACCCGTGCCCAGAGCCGCGCCTTGCGTGATATGGGCTACGACATTCCTCGTGACGCCCATATTCTGAAGGGCTGGACCCCTATCAAGGACTACACCAAGAAGACCTTGGAAGAAAACCCGGATGCCATGGAGGCCAGCGTTGTCATCAAGAGCTACACCTCGGAGCTTGAGCCGAAATTGCCGGATTCTACGGCAAAGACCTCCACTGACATCAAGGCCGAATCCGCAGCCGCTCCCGACCCTTCTGCCAATCCTGCCGCGACCACGGCAACCGGTGCAGACGACACCGATAAGAACCCGAAGTCGGTTTCCAGGAAGCCTGGTCGCCCGAGGAAAAAGCCTGCCGAGGCGGTTGAAGCACCTGCGGAAGCTACCGAAGCGCCCCAGAAGGAAGCCCCGACCGAAGATGGCAGCGATGCAAGCGAACAGCATGCGCCTGTGGACTCCGAGCAGAAGTCGGATGCCGCTACTGATGTTGCAGCTCGTGCGCAGAATGCGTTCCCGACCATCGAGGAGGCTGAAGCCTATTCCAGCCGGCTTCTCGGTGGTAAGACCGTCGGCGAGCAGAATGACCTCCGCATCAAGTATTTTGCGGAGAAGGCTCTGAAAGCGGATTGCCGTGACGAAAAACTGGGTCTGGCAGCCTATCTGGTTGCCTGCCAGCGCGGTATTTCCCTGTAAGTGAATCCAACCATCCCGGCAGCTTGCACCATGCACTGCCGGGAAATCTTTTATGAAAGAAGGGGGTACGATTGCGTAAACGACCCGAAATTGATGCTAACAGCATCACTCTCGATGAGGTCATGCGCCTTATCAACCCGAACATCAAAAAGGTGAGAAGGACAGGCGAAATTCAGTTGACATGTCCGCTGAATCCCAAAGAGGATTTCGACGTGAACGCTCACACTGGCGGTTTCAAATGCTGGCACAACTGTCCTGATTGTCCGGTTGGCGGTAAAGGAAACTCTGTAAACCTGTATCGGTTGTTCAATCCCACACTTTCTTTTGGGAAAGCAGTGCGAGCGATTGCCGATAAACGAATGGCTCCCGTAGAACCTAAACAACGGGTTTTCAAACAGCCGAAGCCTATTCAAAACGCTGATATGGCACCGATTGAGGTGCGCGATAAAACATATCGTGCATTCCTTTCTATGCTTTCTCTGAGCGAGGAGCATAAAAAGGCATTCCGGAAACGGGGATTGAGCGATAAACAGATTGAAGAAATGGGCGTACGTTCGATTCCGGCCTGTGGAATCATGTCTATTCCCCAGTTATTGCTCAAAAAAGGATACACCTTAAAGGGTGTGCCCCTGTTCGGCATGCGTAATAATCGGTGGTATGTCGGTTTGGTTCGTGGTAAAACGGGATGTTATGTCCCGTATTTTGACCGCGAAGGCCGGATTCAACAACTGCAGATTCGTTATGATGTCATCAGCGAAGGGCTGAGTGATGAAGAACTTCACCAGCAGAAAAATAACCGGTATCGCTGGGCAACCTCTGGTTTTCTGGTAAATGGTTGCTCCGCTGCCAATGTAATTTATTGGGGACGGGCAAAGAAATTCCAGAATGAGGACGTTGTTTATCTGACCGAAGGCGGAATCAAAGCTGCTGTGGCCAGTTATCTGAGCGGTTTGTGGTTTATCGGGACTGCCAGTGTTTCTACAACCGATGCATTCTCTGAGATTATTGATTGGTGTAAGGCCAATCATAAAACCCCGGTTGATGCCTATGATATGGATGGCAAAATTCTTCCGGGTGAAGTAGAGGTGCCGCTGGCGGCCTTCAATCAAAATAAAAGCAGTTATCCGGCTGATATCGTAAAAGAAATGGAAGCCGGAAGTAACCGCGTCCTTGTGAGGAACAAAAGTGGAAAGTACAGGGTAATCAATGGAAATGTGATGGCTTTTCTGGCCAAATTCCATGAAATTGCCTCCGAGAAAGGCATGCATCTGTATACCTGGTATTGGGACCCTGAATCCAAGGGTATTGATGACTTTCTGCTGGAACAGACCTACCGTGGAGGAAGTCTGACCTGGGATAATGCAGAACACATCTATGATGATGTTGATAACACAGGTTCTGGTTCTAAAAGCATCGCATCTGGTGCTGTAGACATGGCTCCTATGGTAGATGGACAAGTCAATCAAGTGTTCATACCAGAGGTGTTTTGATTCCCAAGGAAGGATGAAAAATGATTGAAGGCAATAAGCTGCTAAGAATCCGTTGTGGCTTTTTGTATGGTGGTGAGTGGCCATTCCGGCTGCGAATCATGTCCCATACGGCCGACCGGCTTAAAGAACGTAGCTTGCAAGATAATACGATTCTTCAAAGCATGAAAAATTTAGCTGCTGTCTTGCAAAATAGCAGTGAGCTTCTGAATTTGGAGAAACCGAAAGATGGCGCAAGCATTATGTACTATATCGAGGAAAGTAGTTATATGGTTGTTGTTGCTTTCCATTCACTGAAAAGGGATGACATTGAATTTGATGTCATCATTGAAACCTACTTGAGATGTAACCTGCAATCACCAAGATTGCGCAGTAGTGCTAAGGACCGCTGTATTGCTATTCTGAAAGATGGCAGCGTCATTGAAGGAAAGCATAACAAGTGGTTTTTTTAGCACTGAAAAGGGTGTGAAATCATGAAGAGAACCGAACTTTCGAATTATAACGACAAAGCTGAACTCGAATCTCTGATTGAGCAGAAATTTGCTCTGTGGGATGATATCTTCAGCAATGGTCATAGTGACTTGAGCTTCATTCCGGATGGTATGCGACTCAACACTCTTCGCAACGATATCAAGCAGTTGCGGGCACGGCTCGAACGCTTGTTTGGTACTGACTTGGCCGGACAGCTTTCCTTGTTTGGGGGAGAAGTGAAGCCGGAACGTCCTTTGCCGGATATTATGCCGGCGAATTGGAATGCTCCGGCAACTCTTACCACCCGCAAGAAATGTCTTGAGAGCTATTTCGGATAAGTCTGGTAAAATGGCATATTGACAACAGTGTCAAATGGGTGCGTGGCCATGGTAGGTCGCGCACCCATTTTTTGTTTCTGCATTTTCAAAAATAGATGAAAACAATTTGCAGCGGTCAAACGGGGCAAAGTTAATATAATAAAAATGTTCAAAGTGATTCAAATACCTTTTACAGGTGCTCTTTAAGTTAAACAGCTTATTTTCTGTATCACAATTTTGTGGTATAGGGGATTTGCTTAGAGACTTAGGACACCTGTTTTTGTATTTGTGTCGCTAAGAACTGTTCGCAACGTCACATTCACCACAACGGGTGATTGTGTACACAACCTGACCCGATACTATCGGGTCCAAACATCATGGGAGGTAAATACCATGAATATGTTCAACACCCTCAAATCCGTCCTCAACCCCAGCCAGGAGCAGAAGGAAGTGGCCGCCAACGCCGCCAAGACCTGCAAAGGTGCTGCCTTCATCATGGGCAAGCGCATCTTCCTTATCATGAGGAAGATTGTCTTTAAGCTGCTGGAAAAGGTCCACCTGGAGCGCTTCGCGACTCCCGTGACCGTTTACCTGCTGCTTAGCGTGGTCGTCGCATTGCTCCGGTGCATTCCGGGCATCGAGACCATTGCCATGTCCGCACTGAATTTCCTCGCCAACATCATTTGCGTGGGAATCGTGCTGGTTGTGGCAGCAAAGCTCTTCCGCTTTGCTCGGCGTTGCTACGCTGAGGCGAAGGAAGAGATGGCAAATCAGTCGCAGGAGCCGTCGGAAGTTTCCGATGACACCGGCAAGAACTGATTGCCTGGCGCCTTTCCTGTTCGCCACAGGTTCTTCGTGCTGCTGTGGGGCGCGGAGGTAAAATTTTACCACAGCATGTAGAATGCTCCATATTGTGACTGGCTTCGCAACCAGTTGTGATATGGGCACGTTGAAACCACCCAGAGAAGATTTATTATCTTCTCGAAGGGTCTGAGGGGATGTGCCACTTTGGCACGCTTCGACTGACTCTCTTCTTCGATATGCGTCCAAGCATATTGAAGGGGACGGCAATATGGATGAGGCTGCGAACCTCATCCCTCTATTGTCGATATCTGTAGCCCTGGACCTCGTCCAGTGGTTACTTGGGTGAGCGACAAGTCTGTATAGGCTATCGCAATTCAACAACTTTCCGTCTGACATGAAAGGTGTCTCGCAGCAATGCAGACCCTGGATTTGTCTTACGGAAGGGTGTCCTGTAGTAATACAGCGACACAAAGTTTTACCTATAAGGTGCTGCGCTTTTGCCAAGCGTAGTGCTGAAGTGGTAGAACGCGGGCTTGGCACTCCCTAAAGTGGTGCTTTGTGAGGGTTATCTCCTCTCAAGACTTGCCTAAACAGCGAGTCGAAATCAGCCAACTTGGTGGAGCGGCGTGGGCGGCTCTTGTTGGTTGCAATGCGTGTAGAAAACGCATTGAAAAAAGATATATCTTCATTATGCAGATAGATTCTGTACTCTAACCAGGTACAGAATCAAAAAGCATAAAAACGTTCACGTTTAGTGGGCGTAGGGTTTTCCGAAGAAGGGAACCGGCATTAAGTCTTTTAAGGCTTTATGCAAGGAAAGTACCTTTTGGTGCTTTTAATTCTTCCCGTTAGAAATCGCTTGTGATGAGATTATCCGTATCAACTTCTATTGGCACCATTTGCAATGGTTTCAATATTAGAAGAGCGGACCCTCATCATAGCGATTTCTAACGAAGGGCGCGCGTCCCCCCCGCCGGGGGGGCACGTGGAGGCTGAAGCCTCTTTCCATTTAGCGTGTGCGGGCAATCCGCATACGCTTTTTTTGTTTTCATTTTAATTTGCACATTGTCGCAAAGTAAATATAATAATAAAGTCAAAGATGTAAATGGACTTATTCCACTAAATATGAAAATACCATTAAAATGGCTTATCCTTCTTAGGAAAGCCATTTTTTCTTTGGCAAAAGATGCGCCGTGGAACTCGGCGTTTATATAAATTCTGGCCTATGGCCAGCAACTGATGGGCAACCACCAGAAAAACATATAGTCCGAATCACCTTGACGGGTGATAATTCCAAGCACTGCAAATTGCAGTTGAGTCATTTTATTGGAGGTGTTCCTATTATGGCTCGCATCACTAAACGTCAGAAGTATACCTCTACCTTTGTATATAACGTTTACCAGCTCGCTTTCATCTGTATTTTCGGGCTTTGTGCGTATGAAGCACTCAGTGTTCCCGATAAAGTGGGGAAGCATTTTTCGGTCCTCGTAAATATGCTTCCTCCGATGAACCCTTCGACGGCACACGTTATGAGCATTTTCATTCCGGCAGTTTACATTGTATGCGCCTGTATTCGCATGTTCAGCCCTATGTATGTTGTATATAGAGCTATGAATAAGGCAACCACCATCGAACTGTGTAGGAAATCGTTTAGCCGCCAGCTTTATAAGCGGGTTGTCAAAAAACCGATTCCTTACCTTGATGAATTGTGGGATGCTGTAATGCTGCCCCTTTTGAAATTTGCAGAACGCAAAGTAAAGACCTTCGGTCGTGACGTTGTCTATCCGCGTGTATTCAAGAAAAAGAATCATTGATTCATAAGTAATGGCAAAAGGCCCGTTTGTGTAAAAGCAGACGGGCCTTTTGCCTTATTCATAGAAAGGGATGAAAACAATGAATATCAACAATTTGGCCTTTGTTTGTTATGACAATAGCGGTGATGTTCCCAAAATCATAAAGAAACTCACCGTAGACTACAAAGGTGTAATTCAAGACTTCCAGGTCTTTTCTCACCTGGTCGAAAATCTCAAAGAAAAGGCCCTGCAGGAATTTCCGGGAACAACCCGTGTTATCATTGTACGGCCTGCGGTCATGCAGATGGCAAAAAACATGGACGTGTGGCTGGATGACAAAACGGACACTCGCAAACACATCGGCTCATGCTGCCTTGTCCGCAGCCGGACCGATACCTCCAGCGTATGGCCCGTTTTTACCTTCGGTTATGATATCCAGGAGAAAAAAGACCGTGCCATTATGGTACAGACCTGCAAGGAAATCAGCATTTCCCGGTTGTCCTATTCGGCAGAAGATTTGTACGTTTCTGATGAAGATGTTCATATCTTCACCGAAAAAACAGACCAGAACTGGACCATGAACTTCCTTCGGCTGTGCATGCAGGAAGAGCCGTATTCTCGTTCTCCACGGGAATATCGATATTTCCTGGCCATGTCCAAAATGCCGGCGGAAGCAAGAATGTAAACAATAAGTGCTATTTATTGGACCTCAAATATGATATAATAAGAAAGTCAAATGAAGAAAGGGTAATATCATGACTATCAATGAAATTCGTGAGACTCTGCGTCGGTATGCCGATGCCTACTACAATAACGATGCACCCCTGGTGACTGATGCGGAGTACGATGCTCTGATGCACCAGCTCCGGCAGATGGAGGCGGAACACCCTGAACTCATCACGCCCGACAGCCCCACCCAGGTCGTTGGTGGCAAGCGTGTTATCGGTGTCCCGGTTGAACATCGGGTTCCGATGCTGTCGCTGCTGGATGTCTTTGAGGAATCCGAGGTGAAGCAGTTCATCGAGGATATCCACAAAGTCTATCCGAAGGCCACATTCTCTATTGAGCGGAAAATTGACGGTCTGAGCTTGTCGCTGGTCTACGAAGACGGCCTTCTGGTACAGGCAAGCACCCGTGGTGATGGACACGTTGGCGAGGATGTCACGGACAATGTTCGGGTTCTGGACGCTGTACCGAATCGCATCGAAACAGATGTTCACTATCTGGAGCTGCGCGGCGAATGCTACATGAGCAATACCGACTTTGACAAGACCAACGAAGAGCAGGCAGCGGCAGGGAAGAAGCTCTTTGCCAACCCCCGCAACTGCGCTGCCGGCACGCTTCGTCAGGCTGACCCCAAGATTGCAGCAAAGCGCAATCTGCAGGTCATCATCTTCAATGTTCAGGAATGTGATGCCCCTGTTGGCCACGCTCTGAATATGGATGGCAGCCACTGGCGCCAGATGAACTATCTGGAACAACGCGGTTTTCGCACGGCCAAGGTGTTCCACGCCATGAACGAGGGAGATGCTCTTGCCGGCATCAAGTATATTGGTGACGGTCGCTATGAGCTGGACTACCCGATTGATGGCGCTGTTATCAAGGTGGATGAGCTTACCTTGCGGCGCACGATGGGCGACCGGACCAAGAATCCCAAATGGGCCGTTGCCTTCAAGTACCCGCCGGAAGAGAAGACTACCACTCTGCGGAACATCATCCTGCAGACCGGCCGTACCGGACGTGTCACCCCGGTGGCTGAATTCGACCCGGTGCAGCTTGCCGGCACCACGGTCACCCGGGCAACGCTTCACAACGCCGACTACATCAAGGCATTGGGCGGTCTGGTGATTGACCAATCGCGGGTTGTTGTCCGTAAGCAGGGCGATATCATCCCGGCGGTCTGCATGGTGGAACCCACCAAATACACAAATGATGCTGTTTTCTTTGATATGGAGTCCTGCGTTTGTCCTGTTTGCGGGGCACCGCTGACCCGTATTGACGGCAGCGTTGACCTGTACTGTTCCAATGATGCATGCGATGCCAAGGTCGTTAACCGCATCATCCATTTTGTTTCCCGGGAATGCATGGACATGAAGGGATTTGGTTCTTCCATCATCTACGCGCTGTGTCAGCCGGAGGAGGAAACCCTGACGGCTATCAGCAACGACTACTATGAGTTGGGCTACGATTCCGACCATATGACTCAGGAACAGCGGCATCAGCTGGCCAATGTCCTGAACCGGTTGGTCGGAGAACCGGTCGATTTCTTCCTCTATACGATTGCAGCCCGGGATATTTTGATTGAAAATGTCCTGATTACCGATGAGATGGTTGTCGAGGCGGAAAACGGTTTCGTGACCCTGAAGGGGACCAAGTACCCGGTAGAAGCCATTCGGCGGATGGAGACCAAGAGACCGTCTGTTGTGAACTGCTGTGACCTGTTCTCCCTGTCTGATGAGGAACTGGAAGCTGCTGCTTCTGGCAGCAAGAAGGTCGCCGCCAAACTGAGGGCGGCCATCGAAAAGGCCAAGAGCCAGAATGCTGACCGTGTGCTGAAGGGCCTCGGTTACCGTCTGGTCGGTGGCACTGTTTCCCGGACTCTCCTCACTGAATTTGAGGAACTGAAGGGAAGTCTTCTCAACTTGGCCAACTGCACTCCCAGCGAAATTCGGCAGCATGCCTTCAATGGTATTTCTGATACCATCATGGATGCGGTCTGCTCCATGCTGGAAGATGCACAGTTCAAAAAGAGCATCCTGACCCTGGACCGCTGCGGAGTCAATCTGAAGTATACGTCTGCATCCCAAGGCGGCGCCTTGACCGGTAAGACGTTCGTTATTACCGGTACGCTTCCCACGATGGGACGTGATGAGGCCAAGGCCATGATTGAGGCGAACGGCGGCAAAGTCACTGGTAGCGTCAGCAAGAAAACCAGTTATCTGGTTGCCGGTGAAGCTGCCGGCAGTAAGTTGGATAAGGCCCATTCGCTGGGCGTTCCCGTCATTTCCGAAGAAGACCTTCGTGCGATGATTGGGGAAGGGGCGACTGAATAATGGAGAAGCTCCCCGGTTATTCTCATTTCAAACAGTGTACTATTGGCAAAGTCCAGCATGGAGAAGGGTTTGACTACCTGACTTTTGATATCCTGGACTGTGACGGTACACTTGTGAACGAAGTTCGGGTTTGCAATCGCAACACACAGGAAGAACTGCTGCAGCTTTTTGCAAATCCAATGATTCATCTGTTCTGGGCTTATGGGATGGTTGATGTCGATATTTACCGAAAGTGCCTCGGTATTTACCTCATTGAATGGAGTCCCTGTGATGGAGTGCTTCATGAATATGAGGTCGCTGAAGCTGAACTCAAAAAGTTGATGTGCTGAACAGCCTTATTGACAATCATATATGGAGTTCGGTTACCACGCCGATTTTGAAGGTAAATGGTGCTAAGTATCCCGAAGAATTGATAATAAAAAACACAGACCCCTAAATCAATATCAATACAAGAAGCCGCCGGAGAGGAATTCCTCCCGGCGGCTTCTTTTTATTTACATATGAATTTCCTGTAGGCTGTTAAGCCTCGGTCTCATCCACATCCTCATCTTCGCAAGGCCAATCAGGGTCGTGCTCGTTCAGATAATGCAAAGAAAGGATGGTTCCGTCCGGCAAAAAGACAAAGTTGCCGATGATGTCCTGAACCTCGTATTCAGGAAACTTTTCGTTTACTTTACGAGCCAGAGCCTCAGAACGCATGGAAAGCAGAATGTCGTCAATGGCTGCAGAGGAAATGAGAGCGTCCACCACGGTGTCGTTGCCAGACTCTTCCTCCGTAAACATTTTGCTGATGATATCATCTGCCATTTTTTCCGCAACTTCCTTACGAGAAGACTTCGGAATAAACATCGTAGGCGTGGAAATGCAGCGGCCACCAAAGTAGATGAAATCATCCGTAGGCGCCTGAATCCCGCGCTTGGCAAGCTCATCGCGCAAAAGCTCACTACGAACTGCGACGCCCTCTTTGCCGAGCTGAATGGAAAGGTCAACCAGATTATGAATAGAGGATGCAAAATCCTCATAGGTATTCTCATCAAACTGATAGGCAGTTCCAGTAGCCAGCATTGTTAAAACTTGTGCGTTAATTTCAGAGATGACGTTAGCCGGCAAATCATACTTTTCGACGTTCAACATTAAGACTACCTCCTTTGCTGGAACATTTTTATAATTTGTATTTGACGACTATATTATACCACATGTGTACAGAGATTGCAACACGGCACAATATGTAGATGGAGAAATTGTCATTAGATTTGAGGCGGCCATACAAAGGGCTTTCGTTGCGAGAACAAGTGAAAAATGCTATACTAAATATACAAAGGTGGTGAACGTTTTTAATGCAATTTAAGAAAAAAATCACGGCAATACTCAGATTTTTCTTTCCCACCATTGTGGCTATAGTGGTGGCTTTTATTTTGTTCAAGGTTCTTTTTGGGCTGGTTACCGTACCATCAACCAGCATGGAAAATACAATACCGAAAAATTCTTTGTCCTTTATGATTCGCGACAAATTGATATGGTCTGGTTATAATAGAGGGGACATTATAGTTTTTCAACCATCTCCAGAAAATTCTGATGTCATAGATGAAAATAACCCTTTTATGGTAAAACGAATCGTAGGGATTGCCGGCGATACAGTAGAAATCCGGGATGGTGTGACTTATGTGAACGGAATTCAATATGAAGAACCTTGGCTTGCTGAGGTTCCGGCATCTTTGGATTTCGGCCCTTATGTAGTTGAGGAAGGTAAATTGTTTGTGATGGGGGACAATCGGAATCATTCTGTGGATTCGAGGTACTGGATTGACCCATATGTTGATATTGACTCAGTCATTGGAAAAGTGGTTTACGTATTTAAGCGATAAATTTGTCAGTTTCGTTGCGGCGCAACCAAAATGTTGCTATAATAATAGTGGTCGATGAATCTTTACCCCCTTTTTGGAATGGCGAATCCAAAAGTAATGACTCAGTTGCAGATACATATATGTATTGGCGGCGATATATGACACTGAACGCTGTGTTATAGGGTTGTGAAAAGTTTTGACAAACCAAAAAGGGACCTCGGCACCTAGCTTGCCGAGGAAAGAGAAAGCGGGGGAGTGACCGCCCCCAAATGGGGGCCTTGTTGGCAGAAGCCAACGGCCCTCATTTTTTGTTTTGTCGCAAAGTAAATATAATGTTTTTTGAAAAAGCATTATAACACTTTTATATAAAAATTTGATAATCGGGATAAAGAACCGTCATTCGTTATGAATGGCGGCTTTTTTTATTCTACTGAAATAATGGAGGCACGAAGCATGAATTTACGAATTGGAGATAGCGCCGTTTTAAGTGGTCGCTTTGAAGATAACTTTGTTAAACCGGAAGCTGATAACGCTTATCCCATGTACAGACACCAGCAAAAATCTATTGGCAACAACTATGAGCTTATCAAAACCGGAAGCATTGGCATCAAACCCGGGTCAAACGCCCAGAAATGCGTTGATAGTTTGATTTTTGGCTGCGGACGTATCGACTTCCTCGAAAAATCCGGACATGTTGTTGCCTGTTTTCGGGATGCTAAAGTCCTTGTTTCGGCGTATCTGGAAATCGAAAATGATATTGATGATGAAACCTGTAAGGAGGAAATCTGACCGATGCAATTAGAAAAAGGCGATGTGATTTTTGCGGATATGGGTTCAGAAAATACTACTGACCATACACAAAAAGGATGGCGGCCGGTACTTGTTTTGGAGTTTTTTCCGAAGAGTATGACCTGTACCGCAATTCCGATTACTTCGCAAAACAAAAAAAGGAACCTCCCTACACATATCTGTGTGACAAAAGAGGATATACCTGTACTCAACGGTGATAACACCATTCTCTGCGAAAACTGCACAACAATAAATTTGGGCAATCCTGACGGCTATAGGAAACTATCATATAATGTTTGTCAGCAAAATCCCAGAATTTGGAGAAAAATCATTCGTGGACTTTCTGTCCAACTTTCACAGAGATTTGATGCTTGTGGCTCAAGCATTGATACGTCTTTCCGTCGGGGAAGTATCGTACATATAAAGGACGTTGATTCCCCTGTTATCGTAGTGTCAAACGATAAAAACAATACCTATTCAACGAACCTGACAGTTGCTCCGTTACCCCAAAGCATGTCACAGAACCCGGGGATTCGCAGCAGAATTGAAACCAGCCCGATGCTTGAGTTCGGTATTCACACGGACAAGGTGAAGATTATCAATATTCCCAAAAACGATGTTCTTGATGGCGTTGGATTCGAAAAAAGAATTGCGAATCAAATTTCAAAACGTTATATAGACCTTTGCCTTTTGAACAGTTGACCCCTTGCATCAGGCGCGTAAAAAGCGCCTGATTTTTTTATGTCGCAAAGTGACTATAATTTCAAATGTCAAATAGAAAAAACAGTGTCTTACACTCTTTATATGAAAACCTGTTATCAACAGCTGTCTTATTTTTTCAAGACAGCTGTTTTTTATTTGGCAGAAAGGAGGTTTTTCCTCATATCGAAATGCACCTAAACAGGTGCTCCACCCATCAAATGCCACAAAAAGTGGACGACTTTTATGTAAGGAGCTAATACCATGAATAAGAAAATCAAAGAGACCCTGACCACTATGACCCGGAAGTACGGTCGCGACATGGTCTGCGCCGTCATCGCCTTCAACTTCGACATCGGCATCGAAGCGTATGATATGGATGCCGAAGAAGTGATGGCCTGTGTCCAGATGGACAATCTGTATGAAACGAATGACATTCTGTCTGCCGACTTCGAGAAGATGCTCGTTGATTACGGCGAAGAAAAGGTCAACGATGCGATGACCGAGTATATGGAAGATGAGGACCATCAGTTTGAGAAGGTGAGCGAGAACTGCACGCCTACTCAGCCCAAGAACATGGTTGCTGGTTCTCCCAGCGTGTCTGCGGTCTCGGTTGCAATTCAGACCACCGCACCTGCGGCGGCCCCTTCGCCTGCACCGACTACATCCACGGCAAAGCCGGTTTCCAATGCAGTTCCTGTTCAGACAACGTCTGCTGCGCCTTCGGCCTCTGCCGTTTCCGCTGCTTCTTCCCAGACCAGTGCTGCTACTGCGACACAGAATGCGGTGAGCAGCGCGAAAACTGTGGTCACCGGCAAGAATTACCCGAATCCGGTTGATGACCACTTCGAAACCGCGTTTGCCAAGTGGGATGACCTGCGCAACTGCGTTAACGACCTTGAAGCTACCGAGGTCGTCTACACCCATGATGAGGATATCCAGGCATGCAATCTCGGTTTTGACCCCGTCCAGCCGAACCTTCAGGTTGTCGCCGTTGACGACAGTCCGATTATGGTTGGTACGATGGCCAAGTCCATGCAGTGCAGTCCTGATGCGGTACTCAGTACGATGCGCAGCAAGAGCGGCACCGGTCTCGCCCTGAAAATCGGCAATCGCACGGTTCCCATTGGCTTCAGTGCAATTCCCGGCATGAACGACTGCGCCGGATTGAAGCCGAATGGTTTCGCCCGCAACTGGAAAGCCAGTTCCCAGGCCGCAGCTGAACGCTACAACCAGCAGTTCTCGTACGGCTCTGCCGGCGTGACGGTGATTGAGCGCAGCGAGAAGGTTCGCGCCATGTGCAGTGCCCGGTTTGCCTATGGCAAGTTCTCCGATATCCTGGATATCTTCGAGAACTTCTGGCACGGCAAGTTCCCGAATGGCGAAGTGCAGAACATGTACCTGTCCCACACCGCTTTGCGGTGGCAGCTGAACTTGCTGCCCTACAAGGCCGAGATTTTCCGAGGCTTCCCCGAGCTGCTGAAGTCCGGCTACAACATGGTGCTGATGTTCGCGACCAGCAACACTGCTGACTCTGCATTCCGCATCATGCCTGGGTTCCAGCGCCTCAACAGCAACCTGGTTGTGCCGCTGTGCCGCCAGGAGGATGCCGTCCGCATCTGCCATACCGCGAAGGGAAACTTCGGTGAACGGGTAAGTTCTCTGATGGATAACATCCTTCATTCTTTCGACCGCACTTCCGGTATTCTGATGGATGCCGCACAGCGGATGGAAGACCTGAAGGCCGTGACCATCAAGAACCCCTACAACACCATCCTGCGTGTGATGGACGAATGCGGCGTGTCCAAAAAGCAGGGTATGGAAGCTGCCACCAACTTTGACAACAGCAACGGCAACAAGCCGGTGAGCGCGTTTGACTGCTTTGTTGTGGTCATGAACGCCTACAGCTTCATCTGCCGTGACAACCCGCAGAATCAGGAAGTGCAGTTCAATGCTTCCTTGAACGTGGGGAAGGCGGCTATGCTCAACTGGGCACAGTACGATATCCCCGGCAAGTTTGCGTGGTAATTCCGCAACAACCATCTCAGATAAGCGGCAACTGTAACAGGTTGCCGCTTACTTTTTAGGAAGGAGTAATTGGTATGCTTATCAAAGAATACCTGAATAAATGTCAGAGCAAAGTCGATGATTGCCTCAAGGCGTTCAAGGCTGAATATGGCTCTGATATGACGAACGCCTATGCGGCTTTCCGCTGGGGGTTTGCACGAAAAGGAGCTGTATCACCCGAAGCAGACTACTTGGACATCCTGACCCATATGCCTGCCGGGTTTACTGAAGCCAAGGCTGACATCGACAAGACGATTGATGATTTTGTCGATACCTATGGCGAAGGTTATACCCAGGAGGCGGTCAAGGAAACCTGGAACATGGTCCCGGGCAATCCCCATATGCATTCCGAAGGACAGAGCTTTGACGGAAGTGATAAGGGCGTTGAGCATAGCTCCGGCGTTCTTTATCATCTTGAAAATATGGGAACGGACTGGGGTGCTGCAATGCGTGAGTCGGTGCTGGAAAACGCTTCCGATGAGGCAAAGTCGTTTTTCAACAACCTGGACTATGACCCGGTCCGTCTGCAGGACTGTTCGCTTTTGTCCGATAAGATGTGGCACGGAATCCGCCACTATTCTATCGGGGCCAGTGACATTGCCTGCCTGACCGGTTCTTCTCCGTTTGGCAATGCCCAGGGTACATGGTATAAGAAACTGAGTTACCCGGAAAGCAAACAAACTGACGATGGCAAAAAGGAATTGATTTTCCAGTGGGGCCATGATATGGAGAGTTATCTGCGGCAGATGGTGCTGACGCATCCTGAATTTGGCGGATGCCGGGTTTTGATTGAGCCGATGCTTTTCGGTTCTGAAAAAGCCCCCTTCATGACCTGCAATCTGGATGCGATTCTGGCATGGCCGGATGGTCATTACAGCATCCTGGAATTCAAGGCTCCCTCTCCGTACAAGAAGAGCGAGTACGAAAACAACATGGTGCCTGCTCACTATTATGACCAGATTCAAGGTCAGATGATGCTGCTGAATATGGATGATGCCTATTTGGTAGCGCTGTTTGACCGGGATACGATTACCGTGTCTCACGTTTATCGTGACCTCGATTATCAGATGGACCTGGTCAAGGTCTGCAAGAGTTTCTGGGACGATGTTGAAAGCGAAACCTTGCCGGAACTGAACGGCAGTGGCGATGTCATTATTGACATCATGAACCGCTACTACAACTACACGCCCGTAAAGTTGCCTACTATGGAATCGGACGATGACGAATGCGTTCAGATGCTCGATGAAGCATCCTTTTATTCGGAGCAGCAGAAAGCACTTACCCAGGAAGTCGATGAACTCAAGAAGCGTTATACGGATATTACCGCCAGAATCATCAGCGCTATGGGGAATAACACCCAGGCGATTTTTATGGATAAGGTGACCGGGTGTATTTACAAATGCAAGTATACCGAACCGACAGCCTCCCCATCTCTGAACAAAGCGGACATCCTTCGGATGAAGAATGAAGATGAGTCGCTTTATAGACGGGTTGAGCCTTACATCACTTACAGAAAGGGGGGCAGACGTTTTACGCTTCGCAAGATTGAGAAGGAATAAAGCATGAACAAAAGACGAATCAACTTTTATTACTGTGCATCTTCCAAAGAAAATGAGCAAACCAATATTGCTATTCTTATGGAAGCTGTACTGGCAATAAACGGTATCAAGGCTGTTGGCTATACAGAACCTACCCATGACAATCCGCCGTATGACTGGGAAATGCAACAAAAAGGTGCTGCAGAATCGGTCATCAAGGCATGTGACATGGTGCTCTTCGACAATTTTAATGCCAATAATGAAGCCGACAAAAAAACACTGCAGGAAGCCAGATACTGGAATGTACCTGTATATGTGTTTCGTGGTAATGCAATTAACGGAATCAACTCTTTTAACGATTGCATTGCCTACTGCAATAAATTACTGGGGCGTGAAATCACACGTAAACCCATCCAAATAGATTGAGGGTAAATATGGCACAAGTACAACTGGGCGAAAAAGTGTCCTTTGTTGCAACATACAAATCGGACCTTTTTCAAAAAGATGACTGGCGTATCTGCACCTTTGAAGCTAAATGTGACCCTTCCTATTATCCTGGTCCTATCGATGATAAGGAACTCGGAAAAGAGAAAAAAATCATTGTTAAAGGTAAGTTCATCACATCCTATATCGGTGAAATCCTCGAATTGACCGGTGAATGGACCTATAACAAAAAGGGGAAAGAGTTTCAATTTGCTGTGCAGCTCGCCGTACCAAATGTTCCGACGGATATCGAGGAAGCCAAGCGATTTGTCCGGTATTCTGTCAAGGGTATTGGACCGAAACTGGCCCAGCACATTATTGATTGGTGCGGGGGCAATTTGACAAAAGTTTCTGAGCAGCCCATGGTCGTAGCGGCATCCATTAAGGGATTGTCCGAAAGAAAGGCCAAGTTGCTTGCAAGTAAAATCGATGAAGCATCTGCAGCATCGGCATTGACTCATTTGCTCAAGAGAGTCATTGAACCCATGACTATTCGGCGGCTGGTAAACGCTTATGGTCGGGACGCATATTCTGTTGTTACTGGAAATCCGTATAAGACTGTATCAGTCATTGGATTTGAAAGTGCCGACAAAATTGCGTTGGCCATGGATTTCAAACCCCAGAAGCCGGAACGCATCGATGCGGCCGCTCTCTTTGCTTTACAGAAACTCAAAACGAAGAACACCTCAATCATTGTCCCCAAGGTTTTGCATCGGGAAACGATGAAAAATCTTTTGGATATGAATGTTCCTCATGGGTCTGTAAAGCCGGAGATGATGGATACGTCGATTGCTCGACTGAAGGCAAATAAGAGCATTGCCGGTGCAAACGGATATTTCTATCTGCGGGAAGACTGGGAGATGGAACGTGGTCTGGCCGAACGTATTTATACGCTCGGTCAAAGCGAACCATCCGAGGAAGAAGCCGCACGATTCTGTGCAGCATTTGACCTTTGGAAAGAACGCCATCCCGACATTAGTCTTCATGCCAATCAGGCTGCGGCCGTTTATGCGGCAGCCAACCTGTTTAGTGTTGTGACTGGCGGTCCCGGCACAGGCAAAACCACTGTGTTGAAAGCCATTATGGAGACATACTCGATTTTGTTTCCTGATAGCCCCATCACGTTGATGGCGCCTACTGGGCTTGCTGCCAAACGCATGACGGAGTCTTGTGAAAAGAAGGCTCTTACCATCCATAAAGCACTCGGACTGACGCCGGCAGATACGTCATCAGGATTTGAGGCCGCAAAAGACAAAAAAATCACCGGCGGTTTGGTTATCGTTGACGAATTCAGCATGGTTGGTATCCATCTGGCCAATTTCCTGCTTTCTGCTATCGAAATTGGCGCCGATACCCGGATTGTTTTTGTTGGAGATATTGACCAGCTGCCGCCCGTGACTCCCGGGTGTGTTTTGCACGACCTGATTTACTGTGGGAAGGTCCATGTCACCCGACTGACAAAGAACTTCAGACAGGCATCCGGCAGTTGCATTGCTGATGTGGCGGTAAAGGTGAATACCGGCAATGTCCGTCAGCTGAATTTCGAAAATGACTGCCAGTTTATGGAAGCCAACGGCGATGAGGAAATCCTTCAGGACATTCTCAAAATGTATGGGAGAAGTATCAAGAAGTTTGGATTTGAACAAACGTTCTGCATTACGCCCACACATAACAGTACAACGGACCCGCTTTCCAGCAATTCTTTGAATAAGGTTTTGCAGGATATGGTAAATCCGCTGGCACCGCATATGGATGAGGTGGTCGTTGGGAATTGGAAGTTCCGTGTTGGCGACCGCGTTATCAACAAAAAGAACACTGAAGAAGTCATCAATGGTGATATCGGATATGTCCGTGAACTGATTCCGGAAGATGTTGGTGTATCGCTGAAAATTGATTTCAGCGGTAATGAAGTGGTCTTTCCGCCCGAACGGCTCAAAAACCTGGAATTGGCGTATGCGATTACAGTTCATAGCTCACAAGGTTGTGAGTTCGCATCTGTCATTACTCCAGTTAGTGAGCGGCATCATTTTATGTTGACACGAAATTTGGTATATACTGCCATTACTCGTGCAAAGAAAAATATGCTGCTGATTGGTAGCCGCAAGGAAATGAACGCCTCTATCATCAACACCCACACCAGTGCGCCGAGCGATATGCTGATGGCGCGAATCCGCAACCTGAATCTGTCAGCCGAATCCCAATAAAACATTCTATGTTTTGCCCCACAGAGCATTTGCTCTGTGGGGCTTTTTTGTTTTCACCTTGCAACGCCCCCAAAACCAAACGATGCAATGACCATTTGCAAAAAACAGTGAAGATGAATTGCAAAAAAAGGTGAAGAAGAGTTACACAAAACGAGTGACGCAAAGTAAATAGACTATAAATGCAAAGGAAGAAAAGCCAATGCAAAAGGAAATTTGCGGCATTACCGCGCAGGAAAGGAGGAATTCCCAATGGTTTCTGCACTCACCACGAAGGCTCGCAGTATCGGCAAAAATGTGGCTGCTGTCTATACGACCACACTGGCATCCTGCCTCATGACCATGACTGCCATGGCAGAAGATGGCTCCATCGGCGGCTTCAGCAGTGATGGCACGTTTGATAACATGAAGTCCACCATCGGACAGGTTATTGCCAGTGCGTTCAACATGCTTCAGGCATTTGTTATCCCTCTGGCTACGGTTGCGTGCCTGTGTGCTATTCTGGTTATGTACCTGCCCGGTATGTCGAACAAAACTACTGACAAGTGCAAGACGGTTATCTGGAGCTGCATCGCCACTGTCGTTGTGGCCTTCGCACTGTCCAGCATCTTCAATCTGGCCAAGACCATCGGTGGCAAGCTGTAATCTGACGCCAAACAATACCGCTTTTCCGGCGGCAAACATCGAATTCTTCTTGTATGGCTGCCCCGTTTGGGGCAGCCATATTTTTATATTTCTTAAATCATAAAGAAGGGAGATGGGCAAATGGATGTATTAGCTGCTATTTTTGACTGGCCGGCTAATATATTGGGCGGCACAATCGGAAATCTTTTGCTTGGTGCATTTCAAGTCATTATCAATTTGATTTGCGGCTTGCTTATCGGCTGTTTAGGTACAGTCGGCGAAGTATTTCTGAAAGCAATGGCTGTAAAGCCAGATGAAATAGATAATTGGCTTGGTACTGCATTGACGACGGGGTCGTTTGCTGAAACCATCACCATTTCTGGCATGTTAATTGCTGCATTGTTTGCGATGTGGGAATTGTGTCGTGGTCTGATGGCATTTATCCAGGGCGAAAATTCTCCTATGCGGCCAGGAGTTATTCTTATTCGTTTCATCATTTTTGGCTCATGGACATATGCAGGTATTCGTTTCTCAAAAATTATTTTTGGCATTGGTTCAAAAATATATGATGCTGTTCCATTTAATAGATTGTCATATGGTTTGGCAGAAACAATTTGGACTATGTTTTCGAGTGCCGTAGTATCTATCGGAACATATATAACAAGTAGTTTTGCTGCACTTTTTGGCGCTTATAGTTGGGCCGCCGAGTTACTTGGTCATGTTATGGCGACAGCCTTGATAATCTTCTCGATGATTGGCTTCCTGAAATTATTGTTTACATGTTCTCAGAGATATGTAAACATGATTTTTTACACCTACTTTTCGCCACTGGCTATTGCCTGCGGCGTAAGTTCTTCGTGGTCCAAAATCACATGGACATGGTTAAAAACTATGTTGTCCACATTGGTTTTGTGGGTCCTTGATATATGGTGTATTTTTGGCGGCTATAATTTACTTCAAGCCGGACTCGGCGCACTTTCCAATCAAAATGACCTTATTGGTGCATTGTCGTGCATGTTGGTCACATATGGATTCATGAAAGGCGCCATTGCCTTTGATGGTATTATGTCCCAGTTTGGAGCAACTGTCACAAAAACAACAGGCAGCCTGATGGGCGATGTCCGCGACATGATGGTTATGTCGCATGCCGCCAGCAGTATAGGCAAAACACTCAGCGGGATTTCGTCTGGTGTTAACTCTGCTCTTACACAAGGTAGTGGCGTGGGCAATGCCGGCAAATACAGCAATCTGAAAATGGACAAATGGAATAACGGCAAAGCTCGGAGCGCTGCGGAAACGGCACGTGACGTTGCTGTTGCCGCTCTTGCCGGAACGGCAACCGGTCGCGCAGCCCTTTCTACAATAAATGGTGCTATTGGACTGTCTAAACGTGGTTTGCAAGCATGGAATGAACATCGCAACAGTAAACGCGGCAATGATATGTTTAATATGGCCAAGGGTCTTGGCGCTAACGTAGATAAGTATAGAGGAAAAGGTGCCGGCAAAACCACTGGGAATCTTCCCAATCCCAAAACACCAGAAGGCAAAGCATACAACGAAGGTCTTCAAGACGTTATTGACAAATTTGGCGAAAAGGGAATTGGCATGGACGATTTGGCCAACGACCCCAATGTTATGGATAAACTGAGCGGGGCGACTTTGTTTGACCCGCAACATCCAGAACTTGGCACTATGGCCGATAATGGATTCCAGTGTGTTGGGTACAATCCTGGGCGAAACGGTGTTGGAAAAGCCATGTTCGATAAACGTGACCAAAATGGAAATCTTTTGGAACGTCGAGAGGCGAGCCATCTCCGCTATGGCGATGTAGGCCAAACCGCTGGCACTGGCAAAAAATTGGCAAACGGAATGGTGGCCGGTTCTCCCGCACAAACTCAAAAGCTGTTCAGTGGTGATATCAAAAGTACCAAGATTACTCCAACTAACCAAGGTAACGGATATAACATCACGGGTGTTGACCAGAATGGTCACGCTATCAATAAGTCTATCAATACTACGAGTGGTAAGAATTTGGACAATTCTCAACCAGTTCTTGTTACAACTCGTAATAGTGAAGGAACTCCCATTAGTCAAGATGAATACACTTTGAAGAGCGGTAAGTCACTTCGCGATGCAGCCGATGCCATCGCCAGTGGAAATCTTGATTCCGCATTTGTTACGAAGAAAAACAAAAATGGTGTTGCCGAGCCTGTCGTAACTGCACACAACTCGATGAATGATACTCCTCGTGCAAGCAGCAACACGTATGCTCCTTTGAGCAATGATAATGGCCCATTGACATTCTCCAAGAACACGATGGGAGATGCCGTCAAACAGGGAAATATCAAAAGCGGCGGTTATGTGGTCAGCGCAAGCCAGCCTGATGAAAATGGCATGGTCTCGCTTGCTGCTGTTGCCAAGAATGACCCAACTACTGTCGTTGCACGTGGAAGCATTAGTGCAAGCGACCTCGAAGAGGCTTACCATGGCAACCGTGAATCTATGAATGCGGCTATCCATAATGCCTTCAATCCTCCTGTACAGGAAAGCTCTTCTGACTCAACTGCAGATGGACCCACCCCGGCGCCTCACGACGACACTGCACCTGCACCTCGTGCTGAAGCCACGACTGCACCCACTCCAGATGAACAGCCTACACCTCGTGCTGAAGCCACGACTGCACCCACTCCAGATGAACAGCCTGCACCTCGTGCCGAAGCCACGACTGCACCTACCCCGGATGAACAGCCTGCACCTCGTGGCGGAATTGCCCAGCCGGCAGAGGTTGCGGCGCAGGTTGTAACAGGAAATAACCCGGAACCAGTTGCCCAAGGGACCGTAACAGAAATTGTACAGACTACTGGCGGCGAAGCTAAAGAATCTTCTCCGAAAGCACAAGAAAGTACAGTTATCCAGCAGACAACAGTTCAAAGCAACGGTGACAATGCCGGACAAAGTGATACATCCAAGGGTGAATCTCATACGGAATCCCATACAACAAGCTCCGATTCACATGAAAAGAAGCGTGATTTGCTTGATATGTTCGAATCTGGAACTGATGAGCAGAATCCAACTGACAAAGCTGCAGAAGAAAGTGACGCTGCTGCACAACAGGCCAGGAAAGCCGCTCGTGACAAAAAGGAAAAGGCTTCAAAAAAATATCGAAACAGATGGGTTGGCCACAACCCATATCAAAACTAAAGTAATGACACAATCAATATATAGCTTTTTCAGATAATGCTATAAATCGTTTATAATCTTATCCCCACACAACATTGTTGTGTGGGGATTGCTCATCATTGGCTTCCTCCACGTGGTATGAGCGGACAACAATTCAATGTTGACTGAAGGGCCAAATCCATAAAAGAAAGGGATGAAAAATATGAGTGAATACGAACCTGATGAAGAAAAACGTGACCTATCCGACGACATACAAGATGCCGCTGATTCTCTTAGAACATTAAACAATATAAGAAATAAAGCAAATGATTTGCGCAATAAGTTGGATTCGCTTAGAGAAAATCCAGCTGAACAATCTGGCAATCCATATTCCGGAGGGCCTCGTGGTACACAAGGAAACTCTGAACATCCCACTGGAAACGCAGAACAATCATCCGGCAATTCGGCACAGGCTGGGGGAGATGCAGCCGCCAACACATCTAGTTCCGGTGCTCCAGGAGGGGACGTCGCAACAGGTGCATCCGGCTCTGGCGCCCCAGGCGGAGATGTTGCAGCGGGCGCGTCTGGTTCTGGTGCAGCAACCAATGGAACATTAGGTGTTTCCGCTGGTGCAGAAGGTGCGGCCGAAGCTGGTGGGGGTGCTGCTGCAGGGGGGGCTGCTGCAGGAGGCGCTGCTGCAGGAGGTGCTGCCGCAGGAGGTGCTGCCGCAGGAGGTGCTGCCGCAGGAGGTGCCGCCGCAGGTGCCGGTGCTGCTGCCGCCGCGCCGGCCATTGGAATCGGTTGTTTGGTGATTCTCGCTATAATGGCTCTTATCCTTATAATAATTGTTTTTGTCTATATTCTTACTTTACCTGTAAATGTCCTTTCTTATTCGGCAGATGCAGTCGGAGAAGGAATTACAAGTTGGGCCGAGAATGTCGGACAGGATTTGAGTGTCGCCAAATACAACTTCATGATTGACATGTATGACATGTCCAGTTCCGTTGAAGATTTTGCATTTCATGTCCTACACCCAGGTCAGGCTGCTGCAACTGATGCTATCCTCGCAGAATTGGATAAAAGCGGCATAAGTTTGGCAAATGATGAGTTTGCACCTGAATACACCGATACAACAAACAGTATTGTTGTTACCCTTGATGGTGCATTTCGAAAAGGTTGGGCGCGAACGGCACAAACAGCTGAATATAGAGCCAATCAAATTGTTTCTCAAAGTTCGTTGCTTGGTGATAAACAATCTGTCGTTGATAAGTATGATAACGAGGAACTGTGGAATAGCAACGATTATTGGAATAATACTTCCAACTGGAAGAAAGGTGACGACTACTATATTGCCGGAACCTTTACAAACGCGCCCGGAGAAACTTACAAAAATGAATGCACAGATGACAAAGTTTCAATTTCAACAAGCATAGTGCCTGATATTGATGGCGATGGTATACCAGACACAGAAGATGATGATGTTTCTCAACCATGTTATATGGATGCAATTATGAAAGTAATTGCATTGCAAAATTGTGCAGAACAAACAATCATTCTGAACGATAACAAAGATGGGGACATCAAGCAATATGGTGTGGATGCAACCTACTCAGATGATAGTTTGCTTGGTGACAGCAATTCATCGGCAGAAGCGAAAATGAAAAGCACAGAGTACCAGCTGTTGCGCCTTGCAGGTGAGATAGCCGGACGCGGTATTCAACGGCAGGACTTAAACACAAGCAAAGAACAAGAAAGCATCTACCAAATTGTGACAACTACAGAAATAAAAGAAACCCCAACCACACATGATGTTCAAATCAGATACAAAAGCGGAACTCATGAAGAAGCTACATTGGATGAAAATGGGGACCGCCAATATGATGACGAGGGGAACCTTATCACACACACGGTTGATGATTACTCATGGAAACACGACCACTATGAAGTCTGTGTTCATGTGACCGTACAAACAACCTATTCTGTTGTTTTAAGGGCTGATGCAAAAGATATTATTGCAAACGAGATGGCGAAGACACTCTCAGATGAAGAAAAACAAGCATATTATGATGCCATCGACAGCTATTATGATATGCAATACGAATTGCTTTGCCAACTGTACAATCTGAACATGAATAACGGCGGCGGAAGCATTGTGGGTGGTGGCGGCTATCAACCCGGCATGACCCCCGAAGAAATCGAGGCTTTGCTTGGCAGCCTGAATCTTGACCCTGCTTCCGCCAGAGGTCAGCTTGTTCAGATAGCATTGGCGTCGTGTGGCAAATACACCTATAACCAAAGCAATGGCTTCCGTGATGGTGTCAATGTAGGGCTATATTCTCCCGGCAATGTAAATTACACTGGTACGCAATTTGACTGTTCCAGTTTTGTCCAGTATTGCTATTTTATGGCTGGAATTCCATTGTCACCGACCAGTACACACGGCTATGCAAGTGCTATTGCAAGCGGAGAACTTATCGAAATAACTGCCGACCAAGTTCAACCTGGTGACCTTCAAGTCGTTTATCCAACAGGCTCTTATGAAGGACATGTATGGATGTACGTAGGTGATGGCAACTGGTGCGAATGTACACCAAAAGGCGGCGTTCGTGCAGATAACTGGTCAAAAAACTTTATGACAACTCACCCTAGTCACTATGTTCGTTCGGTCTTCTTACAGGGGGGTTAAACAATTATGAAATATAATTATCAGTCTCCCAAGAAAAAGGGAACAAGAGGTTATGTTCTGGGCATTTTCCTTTTGCTCGCCTTACTTATTTTGGGAATTCTTTATATGATTTTCCGTCCTCAGTCAAATGAAACGGCAGATGAAAAACAAAATCCTACTGTTTCTACACAAGAAACTGCAGCCGAATCTACACCGGAAACGAGCGAAAGTGCCACACAAGGATTTGTCCTTTTGCCGAGCAGTGAACCCACCCTGCAAGGGCATAACGGATATTTTACCCAAGAAGACAATGGCCAGAAGATTTGGAAACGCGATAAAGAATTTGCGGACAAATGGTGTACAAGCGATACCGCTGTGGTAGGTCTTAAAACCTTTTTAGGCAACCAAGTCTATGCTGTACCGGCATCTTCTATCACAGGCAATCCGGTGCCTGAAGGCCAGGAAGACCCAACGGTATATGTTCAGTTGTACGGGTATTCTCCCAATATTGTTGATGCCGATGGATATGTAAGGAACATTTCTATTTGGCTTCGACAGGAATATACCGGCAAACGAATTTATGTGTTTGGTACTCAAGAAGAACTCGATGCGGCACAACAAGCGTGGGACGCCGGACAAGCCATATTGAATGGCACATCTGATACAAAGGGAGCACTTATCGTTAATGGTCGTCTGGTCGAAGGAGGCTATCCGAAGTTCACAGATGGTGAATGGTACATTCCGTTAACCTATGTGGCAAGTGTTGTAAATCCGGATTTGTATTATAACAACACCGAAGATGGGGTCCTTACCATACCTTTGCAGGGCAACTACGCTGGTGCGACCATCAGTGTGCCGTATTCCATCGGTGCTCCGGGAGTTTATAAAGCAGCAACCTTTGAGGCCGGAAATTATAATGCCTCTTTGGGAGAAGGCACCGAAGAAGATGTTTTCTGGACGGACCAGTTTACGATTGGCCAGGGAAATGCGTGTTATGTTCCTGCCAGCGAACTAAGCCGTTACACGGGATGGTATATCTACACTGACGGTTCTTCCGTACATGTTGTCACAGATGAAACCGACTTGAGCAATCTGTTTGTTCTTGATACAAGAGGAAATCGTGCTGCGGCTAACCAGTCACAGAATGATGGAAAAACGATTGTCAAATACACCGACCCCAATGATGAAAAGCTGTACAATATGATGCTCGATGATGGAACGATTGATGAAAACGGTGATTTCACCGTTGATTATGAAGATTCCCAAACTGCACTCATAGAACAGCAAGCAGCAAAGCAAGGTGATAACAATGATAAGTGACATGCTTGAAAAGGTACGCAATTTCTTTAGCGAACCGGACGATGAAGAAGGGGCGGTTACTTTTTCCAAACGTGCCAAAGATAGCAAAGATAAATTCCTGGAGCTGGTAAAGCGTCTTGACAAACAAACCCGGGCTATTTATATCGGCATTGCCGTGGCTGTATTTGCCTTGACCCCATGGATTGTTGGATTCTTCACCATGATATCTTTGGCACTCGATGACAAATATTCTCTTGGATTTGCCACCAGCCAATCTCCATTGCAATACATCGTGATAGGCATTTTCCCCGGCCTTGGTCTTGGCTCCACGTTGTTCACATATCTACTTGCAGCATGCATTATCATGCTGACCATCATTATACGTTCTCCTGATTTGTCGCCGGTTGCAGAAACTGACGAACGAGGTGTCAGCTATGCCGTTGATGCCACATACGGCTCGGCCAGATGGATGAGCAAAAAGGAAGCTGCCAAAGTCTACTGTGTCAGTGACATCAAGGATGCAACAGGTTACATTCTTGGACAGTTCACAACAGAAGGAAAAGAGTGCATTTCTCTTCCCATCACATCTGGCGGCAACCAGAATTTCCTGGTAATCGGCAGCCCCGGCCGAGGCAAAACTTTTTCGTTCGGCTTCAATGCCATCTTCCAGGCGATTGTACGTGGGGAAAGCGTTGTCTGCGTAGACCCCAAAGGTGAGCTTTGCGAGAAGTCATATAACCTTTTCAAGTCAAGAGGATATGACGTAAAAGTCTACAATATGGTTCACCCTGAAAAGAGCAATGCTTGGAACTTTGCTGAAGAGATATTCGATGTGAATACCGGGCGCATGGACTTCAGCCGTCTGACCGCATTTGTCGATATTGTTATGACAAACACTGTTGATGGCGAAAAGGAAGACGGCTTCTGGGGACCTGGTGAACACAACCTGTTCCAGGCTGCTGTTGCTTATAATGGCTGGCGGTATGAGCAGACCTATGAGGAAAACCTCAATCGTTCTGCCGACCAATGGGAAGAGCAAGACCTCCCCAATATCACAGCCGAAGAACGGCAGCATTTGTTTGGCATCATCCGCAATAAGTCAAAAAATCTTCGCGAGAAGGAAACTGCTCTTCGTTTGATTATGAAAAGTAGCGACCTTGTTTCTGACGAAGAAATTGATGTGTACATTCGTGAACTGAAGGAAGCATCTGACCCTGTCACCATCGACAAAATCTTTGGTATGTTCGTCCGGTACGATTTAACGGAACTGATGAAGATGTTCAATGATGCGCAGATACCAACTTCGCATCCGGCCTCTATCGCATGGAGCATGTTCAAACACAGTGATGCAAAAATCCAACCCAACTTCATCCAGGGCCTTTCACAGCGGCTAAAGCTGTTTGCGAATACCGATATTGTTTCCATGTCCGCACATACGGATATCAACTTTCGGTCCTTGGGTGACCGCAAAACAGTTATTTTCTGTGTTATTTCCGACAAAGATTCTTCGCGTAAACTGCTGACCAGTCTTTTCTTCTCTTTTCTGTTCCGTGATGTTTCTGATGCCGCAGATGAACTCGGAGCCAACAATCGAATTCCTGTGAATGTGATGTGTGATGAGTTTGCCAACATCGGTCACATCCCGGATTTTGACCGTGTTATCAGTACGGTTCGGTCCCGGAAAATTTATCTGACCATCATCATTCAGAGCGTAGAACAGTTGGCCAAAGCCTATGATGAACATGACCAAGGCACCATTATTGAGTGCTGCGACACGGTTATTTTTCTTGGCTGTAACGGTGACGCAAATGCTGAATTTGTCAGCAAGCTGAGTGGAGAAGCGACTATTATCACAAACAGTATTCGAGATGCAAAAAACATCTCGGGTATGCGTGGTATAGCGCAAGGTTACGCCACCAGTGAAGGCGCCGGCAAACGGCCGCTGATTACTCCTGATGAAGCAAAGCGTCTGGGAATCGAGGAAATTCTGATTTACCATGCTGGCCAGCAGATGCTTCGTGCGAAACGCTGTGGTTATATCTATCATCCTTTCTATAAGGCTGGATTGCCTGAGCCGGCGCCTTTGGCCAAATTCCCGACAACGGAAGAAATCTATGGTCCGTATCATTCAATTTTCGAAGATTATTCGGACAATGATTTGAACCAGCAGAAAGTTTGGAATGCTGTAAATTCCAAACTCATGGGAAAACATTCCGATGAAACGGAAAGAACAACTGCGGCTCCGAAACAATCGCAACCGGTGAAGGAAAACAAACGTTCCGACGCCGTTGCGCCTCCCACACAAGAACCGCAAACAAAGGAATCGCGCAACCCTCGGCCGCCGGCAAGTAGTTCAGCAAAACAAGGCCAGACCTATATGCGCCGTCCTAGTCCTTATTCCTCAGTCCAAAATATGGACAAGAAGTCATCTTCAACCTCTTCCAGGCAAACGGGAAAGAAAAAAGGTAAGGAAGCACCGGTTCACGATAAGACCTCGCAAAACAGTTTGACCGGAATTAGCGATACCTTCAATATGAATATCTGATTTTTCCATTCGATGCAAAGACATCCACTTTTCGTGGGTGTCTTTTCTTTTTGTTGTTATTCGCCATGCAGGGTGAATTTCATAAATATTTTCATTTTGCGTCAACCGTTCTGACGCACAACAAGTGAAAGGAGAGTTTTTCTTTATGGAAAACATGAATGCAAACATCGAACATGAAACCATGATGGCGGAAAGTGATTCCGCAACCGAAACCGCCGCCAAAACCACAGAGGTCGCTGCTGCAGAGCCGGCGGCAGAAACCACTGAAGTCGCCAAGACGGAATCCGAGGCAACCGAAGATGCTGCCGAAGTTGCCGCAACGACCAATATGGAGACCGCTGAAGCTGCAGCCACCCGGCGTCCCCGGCGCCAGCGTGTTCGCCGGAGCGAGGATGATGTTATCAGCGACAGCGCTAACTACATGGGGGACTACTACAACGTCCTTCAGGCGGATGTGGCATACAAGAAAGAGCTGGACAACATCAAGGCCATCATCGACCACAACACGGAGGTTTCCCGTACGGGACGTGGCGAATACCAGTTCATGGTCGCCATGATGACCGCAAATGATGAGGTCCGCGAGAACAACAATCCGAACGACCTGCGTGCTGTGCGTGTTTACGCCGTTCAGGTGCTGCCCAATGGCCAGGGTTACGGAACGCTGCGGCTGGTCTTCACCGGTGACGACTTCACCGCTTATTCCAACATCGTCCGCGATGAGGATGAGAGCGAATCGGAAGTCCTTCGCCGGCAGCGCCGCTACACGAACCATGCTCCCATGAGCAAGTTCCAGTGTGTTCCCGTCGAGATTGTTTACCCCACTCCCGACGAAAACGGCAATGTTGGCCTGCCGAGCGTCATCTGCTCCCGTGCATTTGCCATGGAGAAGCAGCAGGACAAGTTCTTCTTCGGCGACCACCCGCTGGCCAAGGTCGGCGCACACGGTCCGGCCTATATCATGTCCAGCGACAGCAACGGTGTCCGCGTTGAGTTCATGGGGGTTGAAACCCGCATCACTCGTGGCCAGCTGACTTCCCGCCACCTTGTGACGGATGCTTCTGAAAGCTACAAGCCCGGGATGGCTATTGACGTGGCCATCCGCGAACTGGAAGTGGACAAGGAAAACCGCACCATCAAGCTGCGGTTGTCCGGCGTCCTGCGCGAAATCCAGCTCGGCCTCGTGAAGAACGTGCGCGACATCGACCTGTCCACCAAGCCCCATGAGGTTGCGCAGGTCGTTGTGGTTACCGAACGCCATTACATCGTTCGTCTGCTGTCGTGGGGTATCATCGGCATCATTGCCAAGGAAAACGTCAACCCGAAGGTTCCTCTGTCCGTGCGTGACAATGTCTGGATGGAGATTACCGGCGTGAACGAGAAATACAACCGCGTCATCGGCAACTGCTTCAAAATCTGATTTCAGATTTGGAGCAATTCAACCCGGATGTCAAAATCCGGGAACCACCCTTATTGACAACCTTCTCGTGGTGGGTGGTGAACAACGGAATATATTATTCCGGCCAATGGTCAATACAAGAGCAAAATAAACCGAAAGACTAGGGAAGGGATGAATGTGTATCAGTATGATTTGAATAAAATAGACCGCTTCAGGCAAGCACAATCCGCAAACAATGCTTATGATTCATATATTCAGGAAATAGAAAATGGGCACGCCCCCATTCCATGGAAATGGTTCATATTTCCCTGTTTTGATGAAAAACATCGTTTATTTCATACCGACATTCGCTTCATTAAAAACAAAGCGGAAGCGATTTCTTACTGGAGTGACCCAACCCTGAAGCAAAGATTGTATAAAGCTACACATCTGATTTTGCAACGTGATACTCATGACGCATTCGATATATTTGGAAGTCCTGATTATTTATTGGTTCACTCAAGCATGACGTTGTTTTTTATGATAAGCCACGATGCGGTCTTCCAGGCCGTTATTGACAAGCTGTACGGAGGCATTTTATGTGAATATACCATGCGACATACAGAACCAAAATGGAAGTTGGCAACCAGATTTTTTATAAGAAAAATTTAACTGTGAGGTGATTTGTAAATGATGGCCAAACAAACCGAACGAACTGAAAATGCATTGCCGGTTGAAGTTCAGCTTGAACAGAATGCCTCTACAATTACTGTAATCAGCTTTACGGTAATTGAAAAAGAGAAAATAGACGAAAACAGAATTTTCTTCCAAATCCAACAGCTGAACGAAATGGCAAAAGACGGCTATTTCTCTTTCGTTGATAACGGTATGCAATACCTTATCAAATACATTCAGAAGTTGATTCTTTATGATTCCACAAGAAAAAATGGTGCGATTCAGGGCTTTGTGGGAGAAGGAATTCTCCATTTAAGAGCTGCTGCCTATTCCATCATGAAATGAAAAGGAGGTATCTCTGCTTATGGCACAAGGTTATCGTGCCCGTCGTATACCGGTCAATGTCACCGATTCTGGCCGTTGTTTCAACGGTTTGTTTCGTACACGCAATCTTATAGAAGGACTGTTGCTGGCAGCCATTCCGGGGTTGTTGGTCTGGAATTTGTTCAATCCGGAATCCCTCACATTGAAAATCCAGGTAATGACTGTTACAGTTGGTCTCCCTCTTATTGCTGGCATCTTCGGCATCCCACCATATAGTTTGGTTGAGTTTATTACTTTGCTTGTGCGGTATCAAAAGTGTAAGCACTATGCAAAATACAACCCCCGTCTGAAATGGGAAACCACGCCGGAATATCTGTTCCACGACCTGGAAGAGCCGTTTGTCAAACAAATTATGAACGCCATCGATTTGTTGATGAACAAAGACCCTGACTCCAAAAATGACATCGATACCAATATCACAAACCCGACCCACAACGAACAATTCATTGAAGATGAGAGCTATCTGGCCGAGCATAATTTGATTCCTGATGAGCTGAAAACCCCCGCTCAACGTAGAGCCGAAGCAAAAGCCCGCAAAAAAGCCGAACGGGAAGAGCGGCGGAAACAGCGCGAAGAAATGCGCAAAGCAAAGCATCCCGAAAGGAATCGTAAAGGAGATGATGACTGATGCTCTTCGGTAAACATAAAAATGATGAGGATGAAAAGAAGAAAGAAGCGCAAGAAGAACGTATACAGCAGGTAGAGAACCGGCGCAAAGAAATTCTTCAGATGCAGAAAAGGGTGCTGAAGGCTCAACGTAAGGCGGCTATCCGAAAGGCAAAGGCTGATGAAAAAGCCCGTCGCGCCATCTGGATAAATTCAACGCAGACCTGTACACAGGTTCAGGATGTGATTGACAGCATTATTGTTACCCATGACAAACGGTATCTGAAAATTATTGAGGTCCTTCCTCAGAATTTCGATATGTTGTCTGTTAATAAGCAGAATGCCGTCGGCGATGCGTTCGGCGGTCTTTTGAACATTATCCCGTATCGTATTCAAATGAAATGTTTTTCCCGTAAAGGCGACGTAGAAGAACTTATCGAGATTATGCGGAAAAACATGGAAGGTGAAACCAATGAAACATGTCGCTCCATGCAGGAAGACTATCTCCGTTTGATTCGCAACACGGCTCATACAGTAGGTGTCAAGCGTCGCTTTTTCATCATCATTGAACATAAAGACTCTGCCATGGCAGATGGTACAAACTTCGCCGATATCGTTACCAATCTCAATTCTTATGCCGCCATGATTCGCAGCCGGCTGTTGGAATGTGGTAACGCTACCTTGCCGACTGGCGATACGGATGAGGGCGTCAATTCAATTCTTTATGAAATTCTGAATCGCCATAAATCCGAAGATACTCTTTTCCGTGACCACGCAGAAGTAGTTTTCAATAACTATGAACTGGAATCCCTCAAGGAACAGGAAAACGGAGAAGAAAAGAAGACTGCCCTGATTGCCGCAAATGAATTTATTGCCCCGGCCTGGATGGATTTTATGCATGCGCATTATTGCGTCATTGACCATAAATTCTACGCCTTTTATTATCTTGACGCTGACGGTTATCCGCAACCTGCAGTTGTAACAGGATGGATGAACTTCTTCGTGAACTTTGCGGAAGGCGTGGATGTGGATATTTTCGTGGACCATATTCCCCAAGATAAAGTTCGTGAGAAAATTGCTCGTAATCAACGTTTCAATATTACCAAACGGCAAAACACTGAATCGACGGACATGTATGATATGCAGACTCGTGTGGCTTCCGGTACTTATATGCTGCAAGCCATGGCATCCCAACAGGAATATTTTGAGGTTTCTATTCTCGTCACCGTCACCGCCGATACACTGCTTGAGCTTCAGTCTAATGAGGATTTCCTCATTAAAGCAGCTAAATCCAAGAACTACAAACTGCGCAGCTGTTTGTTCCAGCAGGAACAGGCATTTTATTCCACGCTGCCACTGTGCAAGCTGGATAAAATGATTCGTTCCAAGGCTTGGCACAACATGATGACGGAAGGTGCCGCCTCGCTGTATCCGTTCCTGTCTTTCGAGTTGCAGGACCCTCGTGGTATTATGATGGGAACCAACGCCCGCAATAACTCCCTGGTGTCGATTGACCTTTTCGACACCTCCCGGCATGTTAACGCCAACGTGGCCATCATGGGAAAGAGTGGTTACGGTAAGACATTCACAGCACAGCTCTTTGCTGTGCGCGAACGTCTGCAAGGAATCCAGGTGTTCATCATCACACCATTGAAAGGCCGTGAAGACTACAAGCGTACCTGTGATAAAATCCAGGGTCAGTACCTGACGATGGGACCTGGTACGCCTTACTCCATCAATATCTTTGATATTTCGGCGCCGGATGAAACGGCAATGGAAGAAGGGTATGTGATGAAATCTCTGCTGGCACAAAAAGTATCCAGCTTGCGGACGTTCATCCACCTGATTTGCAAGGATATCACTTACGAAGAAGAAACCCGGATGGATAAGTATTTCTATGAAGCGTATCGTCGCAAAGGTATTACGGATGATAACGAATCCATCTACATCCCGGGTACAAAACAATACAAGGAATTTCCGCTGCTTGGTGATGTTTATGACATTATCAAAGACGAACCTGGCATGACCCGTATGGTCCACATGCTGGAACCGTATGTCAATGGTGCTCAGAAGAACTTCAACAAGCATACCAACGTTAACCTGGACAACAAATACATCTGCTTTGATATGGATGGTCTGAATGGCGATGACCTTGCCGTTTCTCTGTTCGTTGCTCTGGATTTTGTCTGGCGGAAAATCAAAGAAGATAAAGCTGTTAAAAAGGCCGTGTTCATTGATGAGATTTGGAAGCTGATTGGTATTGAAGGCAACGACATGGCCGCCAACTATTGCGTTGAGATTTTCAAAACCATTCGTGCATACGGTGGTTCGGCTGTATCAATGACGCAGGAAGTTACTGACTTCTTCAAGCTGAAGAACGGCGCCTATGGCAAAGGTATCATCTCTGCATCGGACACGAAGATTTGTCTTCGGTTGGATGAAGGTGAATTGGCCCGGTTGCGTGACGTTATGGAGTTGTCGGAAAACGAATATGAACACATCCCCAACCTGCCTCGTGGTACAGGAATTATGGTCACCGGTAACGCCCGCGTAGAAGTCAAATTTACCGCATCTGAAAAAGAAGCGTATGTCATCTCTACTGACCCGGCTTTGGCTCGAAAAGAAAGAGAAGAGCGGGCCGCTCGTATCGCTGCCCTCAAAAAACTGCAGAGTGGCGATAGCGAAAGCACCGAGCCTGATGAGAATAATGATGCGAAGAAAACGGCAACGGGAGAAGCTGAATAAACAACGCTACATCAATGAGATTTGGTTTATGGAACCAATATGATGCTTAGTTCCATAAAAAAAGAAGCAATATGGACAACATGGTTCCCAAAACACATCTATATGTGGTTTTGGGAACCATTTATTTATGTCCAGAAAATCGCGATAAATCAGAATAAAAAGGGGAAGTCGGAAATTTAAGGAACCTCATAATAACAAGGAACCAAAAACACAGACAGCTATTTTTGAGAAAGGAATGATGGTGAGAATGAATTTGAATCAGGAAATCAACCGCATGGTCACAAGGTTCCATGCGGTTCAGCGTTCAGTCCTTCTGTTGTATCTGTCCAGATACTACAACATGTCCACAGAACGGGCCACAAGTGCGCTGCATAAGGCAGAGGTCGCTCATTACTGTTATATGCAGGATGATTTTGTTTGTGAATCTGACACCACCAAAGTCGATTCCTATATTCGCCAGATGAGCCGCGCTATCCGTGTGGCTTTGGAATTCATGAGTTTGGAGGAATACACCTTCTTTGACCGCCGGGTGCTCAACGCACCCGATTGCACGGCTTTGCTGTACGTTCTCATGCCGCCCAGCGAAGAAGCCCTGAAGAAGAATGCCGCAGCCACTACAAAGCTGCTTCAAATCAGCTACATCCCACGGGGAAGCGAAATTGCTACCTCCAGGATGTTGGCAAGCGTTCCGGTTCCTCTGGAGGTCCGCAAGGTCATTCAGCGTGTAGCCATTGTGGAACCGGGGTACAGAGAAGACTACATTGCTAAAGCGGGATATGTCATGTTTGTCCGCTTCGGCCGTGATTCTTATACCTTTAATCGGGATGATATCAAATATACCGACAAGGAAAGCCGGTGGAATGATGTCCCGGAAAAGGTCTGAATCTCCCGTTCTGGCTGTCATTGAAGGGCTTTCTGAAGGGCACCAGGAGGATGTTGGGCCACCCCCCCCTGCGGATGCTGTACGAGATGAACAGAGCGTTTATTCTGAACTGGCTTACATCGGACAGAAAGCAGCTGGTGTGGCCGGCAAAATCGCGGCATCCTTGGGGCGGGAAATGGCTGGGAAAGACATTCTGGAGCTTATCCAGGACCTGGAATTGGCCAGGTTTGCTGCAAGGAAATTGGTAGATGCAGCAGCTTTACCGATGGCGGAACACCAGGCTGCAGAGGATGCTCATTTGAGGGACATACAGGTATCCGGCAGGTCTGGCAGCATACTTCTGAAGCTGGTCCTTCTTCCGCTTACACCGTATCCAATTAAGGGTGCATACAACGTATATTTCGATGTCAAAGAAGCCCTTCTCGCATACAGCAAAACGCAACCATTTCAATTCGACCCATCCTGCCGATATACGCTGGTTTACCAGCGTATTGTTAGAGGTAAGGTTCGTCTTTCGGCCGGCTGTTGTGATAATGATAACTTCGAAATGCAGCGTGTGACCAACGCCATAACAGAAGTCATCGGCATCGCTGACAGTGCCGACAAGTTCTCTTTCTACTATACGACCATTGGAGGCAGTGAAGCCAAAACATTGGTCTATCTGGTTCAGGAGAACGACCTGCCGGCGCTGTTAAATGACAACCAATTCAAGAATCCAAAATAATGGCGAAATGGTTGTAAAATGCAGCAGAAAATCAGCGCAGCGTTTTGTCAACCAATTCAAAGCCAAAAAACTGGAACCCATGCGATTTTATGGCCGGTTTTGGTGTGGACTGTGGGGAATAAATGAGAAAAGAACAAGGCAATAATCAGTCAAACAATTCAGACAAAGAAGGAGGCAGGTTATGCGGGCCATATACAATGGGGGGATAAAGGCAAAAATCCTGTTCACCCTGCGGAATTATGGAGATTCAAAACGGTCATCCTTCGTGAATCAGCTCTCAGAACACCACAGGCAAAGTGTAGACCGGGCGCTCATCTGGTTGTTACAAGAAGGCTATGTAGAGCAATATCAGAAAGCGCCCGCACCAAGAGCGAGAAAGGTCAGATACCTCCAATTAACTGACAAAGGAAGACAGACCATCAAGCAACTGGAGAGTGAGCACGGGGAAAAGCCACCCAACCAAGCTCTGGTCGCCATCAGAAGAGATGAGCGCAAGGAGCTGGTCATGAACGTTTACAGTGCCTGCCGAGCGATGGGAATGATGGTGGATGAAGGGGAAAAACCGAGGTTGTCCCTTCTCATAGACCGCACACAGGAATCTGATGAAACAGAAAAGGCTCAGATAGAGGAGATGCAGCGGGTAGGCGCCTATTATTCGCTCACAGAAATACGACAGACCGCAAGGGAATTGTATGGCTCTGGGCCTTTGAACCAGACACGTTGTGTTGGAGTGATAATCAGAAACAAACGGATTTTCTTCCTGTACAACATGGGCGGAAAGCTCATATTCTTCAATTCTACGGTCGAGCGCAAGACCAAAGAAGAAATATTGGGATTGTTTGAGAATTCCAGGGACTTGCGCGAGACCATGCAATTCTCCCTCAAACGCGAAGCACCCTGTATTTTGTTTGCCAAATCTTATGGGTGTATTGCTCAGTTGTTTTTCAAGCGCCACGCGGGGAGCCTGCCAGTCGATGAAAACACGGGCACCCCAATACAAAGAAAAGGGAAATGGGAACCCAATCGTGACCGGTTATCCATAGAAACCCTGGAAGAGATATTCACGGAAATCTACTTTGTACCTATCCGTGACACACAGAACATTCTTTCCAGTGTAACGAGCATCACGCCAGCCCGTGCTCAGACTGCAGTAAGACGATGGATTGCGCAGCAGAGTTCTCTTCGAGAGGTAAATGATAATAGCGGAGCACAAGCGGTGGATAAAGGGAGCGGGAACCATGTGTTTGTCTGGTTTGACAATGATTTGCGTTCACTGCATACCGTATGGAAATCCCGTAGTCCCGTATTTGTAATCGTTCCCGTTGCCGGTCCCGAGAACGGTATTGCCAAAATTATGGGCACCCGTCTTCTGAATGTGCAGGCCATCGGTGGGAAACTGCTGAAAACGAAAAAATATGATGATTACGGGAACCCCATAAAGATAAAAAGCGATACTGCAGGAGGTAATGACCATTGATAGCGATGCGTAACTGCCAGAAATGCCACCGCAGGTTTGATGCTGTGTACCCGTCCAATAAAACCATATGCCCGATGTGCGAACAAGGCGAAATGTTTCAGGGTGAGTTTACCGATGAGGATGTATTCATCCCAGATGTTCGGGAACCCCATGAGGAACAGTACAGACAATCCCCGCAAAACAAAAAGAAATTGGAAAAGATGTTCAGCCTTGATTGCACGAAATCATGGGAAGAAGAAATTGATGAGGATGACTTTTTGTACGGGGAAGCTGTATTACAACAGACAAAAGAAGATGAAAATATTTTCTTACCTCTTCTTGCAGATGTACAGACCCAAGGTTCTGCGATAACGCCTGCTCAAAATGACCGGGCACCCAGCGAGGAAAAATCAAGACAGTATAGTTCAAGAAAAAGAAAAGTGAAAGTGGAGCCGGTCCATATGCGGCAATGTAAAAACCCTTATATGAAGGAAGGGGAGGACGAATGAGTCTAAAAGAAGATTTTCTTGCATTGCGTAGACAGTTCATCGAATCTGACTTCGAAGACCTGAATCCCGCGCAGCGCGAAGCTGTTTTTCATGTCGTCGGCCCGGAACTGGTATTAGCCGGAGCCGGAACAGGAAAGACCACGGTCGTTACCCGGCGGATAGCCTATATGGTCAAATACGGGAATGCTTATGAGAGTAATGAAATCAACGGCACGGTTACCGAGGGGCTTGTCGAGGAACTGAAAGCATTTCAATCGGGGACCATAACGGAACCGAGCGATGCTTTGATAGATGCCATGCAGGTTAATGCGGTTTCCCCCTACAACATCCTGGCCATCACCTTCACCAACAAGGCGGCCAATGAGATGAAGGAACGCATCGGCCGGATTCTGGGCACCGAGCTGGCAACGTGCCTGTTTGTTTCGACATTCCACTCTTTTTGTGCCAGACAGCTGCGCAAATACGCTCATCTCCTTGGCTACAACAAGCAGTTCACAATTTACGATGAAGACGATTCGGCATCTGTTATGCGAGATGTGATGAAGGGCGGAAAAGAAATAAAGGGTATCACCAAAAAAGATGCTCTGGAAGTTCTGCAGTATGTATCACACTGGAAAGACAAGATGCTTGCCCCGGCGGATGTTCTGAAGGAGGGCGTAACGGATGAAGTCCTGGAAAAATATGTACGCTACTATCGGGAATACCAAGAAAGGCTGATGAAAGCCAATGCTATGGATTTCGATGACCTGATTTTCAATATGGTCAGCCTCTTGCAGCAGTCCTCGGAAGTCGCGCAGCAGCTTCGGGAAAAGTACCCGTACATTATGGTCGATGAGTACCAGGATACGAGCACCGCACAATTCATGCTCATCTACCTGATAGCCACCCGGGAACACCCCAATCTGTGTGTGGTTGGGGATGACGACCAGTCGATTTATAGTTTTCGCGGAGCCGACGTAAACAACATCCTCAACTTTCCGGCCATCTTCAAGGGCACCTATCAGGTCCGGCTGGAAGAGAACTACCGGTCCTGCGGCAATATTATCCTGGCGGCCAATTCCGTTATCAAGAATGCCAACCGGCGGATGAGCAAGACTCTGCATGCCAACAACGACAAAGGGGACCAGGTCCACTATACGGTCTACAACGATTTCCAAGAAGAAGCCGAAAAGGTCGCCGACAAAATTCAGGATATGGTCCATTCCGGTACGGCGCCAAGGAACATCGCAGTTTTGTTCCGTGGGAAACGGCAGGTCAGTATGCTGCAAAGCTGCCTGATGCACCGGCGGGTCCCGTTCCGTGTTATCGGCAGCATGCCATTGTTCGAGCGTAAGCAGATTAAAGACGTTCTCTCTTACATGACCCTCATTATCAATCCGAATGACGACACCAGACTCAAGCGCATCATCAACAGTCCGGCCCGGAAAATTGGTCCGGCAACCGTATCGGCACTGGAAGCCACTGCGGCATCCCATGAGGTATCTATGATGCAAGTCATCAAAAATCTCAATGAATACCCAGAGCTGCAGAAACAGAAGCCGGCGCTTGAAAAGTTCGGTCAAATCATGGCCAAGATTTCAGATACGACCTCAGAAACGGACCTTTCTCAGCTTCTCGATGTCGTCCTGAACTATTCCGGCTATGCAAAATTGGCCGAAACACAGGACGAGAGTGACGGTACAGATTTGGAAGACCTGTTTGAACAGCTGCGCATGACCATTTTGGAATACGCAAAAACCAACCGGGAAGAGGCGTCCCTGGAAGGGTTCCTTCAGCAGGCAACTTTGATAGCTCAGGCCGATGAAGAAACCACAGAGAACTATGTATCGCTCATGACCATTCATAAATCCAAGGGCCTGGAATTCGACACGGTTTTCGTGATAAGCCTGGTTGATGGAATACTTCCTTCGGCAAAGGCTAAGGAAACGAAGGCTGGTATGGATGAGGAACGGCGCATTTTTTATGTGGCTATTACAAGAGCGAAAAAAGACCTGTATCTTTCAACCTATGACAATGCTCCACCAATATACAGCGCAGCTGCACAGAATGGCGATGGCCAATTTAGGCCGTCGCCTTTTTTGATGGATATTCCAGGCGAAGTTCTTCAGGAAACACACAGCGCACCAAAGACAAAACACCGTTATGATAAAAAATTCATGTGGAAAAAAAGAAGCAATCGATAAGAGAGGGGAGGGAACATCATGACAAGTATGGTTTTCGTCATACTGATTATCGCAGCCGTGGTTTTCATTATGGTCGGACTCACGAAAGCAGTGATTTCTGGCATCATCGGCTATATCATTGGCGTGATTGTCAAAAATCTGTTTGGTGGGTATCTGATTTCATTTGCCGCAACTGCCGGCATTGCGTTGGCACCATCCACGATTCCGGTTGTGTTTGCCATCATCGGCGTAATTGCCAGTTTCCTTAAAGATTGAGAATCACCTTTGAAAAGGAGGGATGACATTATGCGGAACAAAGATGAAAATTTTGATGTGCCATTGTTTTACGATGATGGAAATGATGATACCGACGATTCATTCGCCACGCCTCTTGAAGAATTGCATCTGGAAGACGAAGAACCCGACGATGCCGACACAGACAGAAAAAACAAAGAGTACGATGGACAATATGGTGAAGATTATCGGAGCTTCCTTCCGCAGGCACAAAAAAGCAGCGGAAAAGGGACTCTGGCATTGATTACCCTTGCGGCATTCGGCCTGTGCGCTGCGTTTTTTCTCGTATCGGCAGCCGGCCAAGTTCACGATAACGATGTGCTTGCTGAACAAATCGATGCCATTTCTTTTGAACTGCCGCAGGTAGAAGGGCCACCGAAACCAACCGCTTCCGTTGAAGACGTTTTGACACAATCCATTCAGTTGGGTATGCCGAGCACAGATTTACCGGATAAAGTGGCCAAGAACATCCGGGCAAAAGAGGAAAAGAAAAAGACCTCCACGCTGCATGAGGAAGATTATAAGGTCTATACCGATGCGGCTTCCCACTTCCTGATTGCCGACCAGCTTGAAAAGACATTCGGAACACTGTACTGCGATGCATGGAATATGCAAGTCAATCTGGCCTATTCCAACTCACAGAAATTTCTGGATGCCGATGATACGGCATGTGTATTGACTCCGGAAATCAAAAACCTGCCAGGAATAGGGGAGACCGCCGGGGCCGCTGTGATTCTTGATTACAATGACCAGGCGTTTTCGGCTCTTCAGTCTGCAAAGCCCGGGGACCGGCTGTATGTCAAGACCGTTTATGGGGAGTTCATCTATGCGGTATCAAAAACCCAGCTCGGCATGGCATCCAAGGACGGCCAATCAATCATCCTGGACAACAACGAAAACCTGATGGACTACTGCACCAGCGGAAAATTCAAAGGTATCGTGATGTGTACCAATTATCCCTTTGACAGCCAGGAGGATACCGATTACCGGTACGTCGTTTTCGCCAGACTGCTGGACGGCACATCCATGACCCTGTAAGGAGGCGCCGGCTATGCAGCATGCAGACATCGCATTGCACAGGTTGGTACTCAACAACTTCTCCGTTTATTTCCTCGGCATCATATTGGTCGAATGGATGGTAAGCTATTTGGTCAACAGAGGACTGAACAAACGATTCGGCACCAAACTCGCCAGCCTGTATAACTGTGAAATCACCTTCATTGGGGTGATTCATCACGAGCTGTCCCACGCCATCCTTGCTCTATTCACTGGAGCGTATGTTCAAAAAATCTGTTTGTATCGTTTCCCCTGGACAAGAAAAAAGAAAAAAGAAGAAATGGATGAGAATTGCCTCGGATATGTTACATATTCCTGCCGTGGTATTTTCCCACTTCCACAGATACAAAACTTGCTGACCGGCATAGCGCCTATTGCGCTTGGTACGGTCAGCACATTTTTTTGCGGCAGATTCCTCCTGAATTCCTGGAAGACCGGAAGTTGGGCGGCACTGTTCACTACGCCATGGAATTACATGGTTCTGTATTTGATGGTCAGTATAGCGCATCATGCCTGCCCAAGCGGCCAGGACCTGAAAAATGCCCGGGTCGGCTTGGTCATTGTTTTTATCGGCGGCCTGTTGCTGCCGATGCCTGCAGAAATGACGTTGGCCATACAAGAGATTTTTCTGATGGTTCTCGGAATCATTGTTCTGCCGGCTGTTCCATTTGTTTTGCTGACCAATATCTGACCATTCATGAAAGGAGAAAACGCATATATGAAGAAATCTATCTTCTTGCCGTGTTTGTTGTCAGCGGCTATTACGGCGGCATTCATTTCCGGCATCGTATTTTTGCTGACGCAGAATACCACCACTCTGAAGCCGTCCCCGGTCAAACAGATTTTGACAACACAGGAAGCGCACCGGAATTATTCTTTCAAGACCACTGATAAGAGCGGAACCATGAAGGGGTATACCGGTTTTTATTTCGGGGATGGGGATGGCGTCGTCCTGAATGGTTCAGAAGATAATGTCTTCGTGGACCTGAGCAATTTCGAGACCTACGTTTATACCCCGGCGGATAACAAGGTGACCTTCCAGAAAGACGGCCTGACCTACGTCTGCACGATGGCCTCCATTGAACCCCAGGACAACACTGGGGAAGTCATCGTGTGGCAGGATGAGAATGTCAGCAAATACTGCATCCCGACCTGCCTCAATGAAGCCGGCGATACATTCCTGGTGGCCACCGAAGTAGAGAATGCTGCCACGGATGACCAATACCTGGCTATCCAATCTGTCTTGTCCAAAATCTCGCAGAGCCTGACCCTCTGCACAGGCGATGCGAGTGTGATTGATATTGCCGGTGTGTCGATTCCCGTTTCCGATATTTCGGCGGTGTCACCGGACTACATCCAGTTCGACGCCGGCGGGGGCACCTCTTACCTCGCGGTGGAACCCATCGACTCCAAGGCACAGGACAGACTCTACGAAATCTACGACCAGTATGTCGGCGGCCCTTTGCAGATGCGGTACTCCGACTCCATGACAGATTCGGGAACCGGGTATCAGTCTTATGTGTTCTGTCTGAATAACCTGAGATTCACCCTCTATGCGCAAAGCAAGGATATCGCCACCCAACTTGCCAATGAATTCTCGGCCGCATGATTCGCGGCCAGCGCTCGCTCGGCGGGCGCATACATATTTTATTGCGGAGGAATACGAAAATGCAGTGTTTGGAAGTCGGAACCACAGACAATGAAAAAACGCAGATGAAAAAACGACATTGCCCAAGGCTGCTCCCACTTTTGGTGGGAGTTCTTTTCGTCTTTGGCTTTGTCGGTGGTTTCATAAACGGTTATTCATTCGGCATAGACGATAATCAGAGGAACAAGCTCCTTTCATCTATCTATTTACACTTGCCACAGGCTGCCAGTGCTGAAACAGCTCATACCGATGTCTGTAACACTTTCACACCGGTACTGCGAGCATCTTTATCCAACAGCGAATATATCGTCTATGATGCACTTGTGGATTCCGTTTCTCAATTTTCTCCGCAAAGTTCCTTCTCTCTCCCTTCACCAACTACCGTAAGCATGGAGAGAATTGTCGAAATCACAAAAATTGTTCTGAATGAACCGGAACTGTATTGGCTTGAATCTATAACATGGATAACCTGGACAGATAATCAGGATGGAACCAGAACCTATACTGTAAAAATCGATTACAACATGGATGCCGAAGAAAGATGCAGTACCCAAAAGGCAATCGAAGCCGTGGTGGGGCCAATTCTGGAAGAGGCTGACTGCCATTCAGCCAAAGAGGCAGCAGAGTATGTAAATAACTACCTGGCTTCCTCTGTGAGCTATATGCGCGATAAGGTTCATCAGACAGAACATCCTTACGATATGATTACCGGGCCGCTTCTTACCAAGCAGGCAATCTGTTCCGGTTATGCCAAAACCTTCACATATCTGATGGCCAGACTCGGATATCCGTCGGCTTATTGCCTCGGTTACACAAAAGAAGGCGTCTACCATGCCTGGAATGCTATCCGGGATGGCGATACGATTCTCTATACCGATTCCACCTTCAATGCATCCGACCCATTTGATGAAAGATGGCTCAATTTGTCCCGGGATGATTTTGACAGTCACCAGGAAACCCAAAAATTCTGGTACGAACCAATAATATAGTGCATTTATCTGGCCGCTTTCGTTGCAGATACTTAGCAAATGTGGTATAATATACTCGTAGGCAAGAAACCGACTTATGGTTTCCCCAGTGCCAAAATTCCAGTTATCAGTTCAAAGGAGACACATGTAATGGCAAAAAACAAGACCATCGTGAAGCACTGTGCAAAGTGCAACAAACCGTTTTCCACGGCCGACGACAGTGTCGTTCTGTGCCGGGAGTGTACCAGCAAGGAGCTGAAGGATGAAGCAGCCAAGGAACTGGAGCGGCAGAACGAGGTCGCAGAGACCCGTACCTGCACCGCCTGCGGCAAGTCCTTCGACATCACCATCGGCAGCAAGGAGTTCTTCGAGAAGCGCGGACTCAACCTGCCGAATCTGTGCCCGGATTGCCGGGAGCTGCTCAAGAAGCGCAAGAAGGAACTGGGGGGCCTGGAACATACCTGTAAGACCTGCGGCAAGCCGTTCAGCTACGGCGCCGTTACGGTCCTGAAATCCGCCCTCTTCGGCTGGGAACTCTCTCAGGAATGTCCGGACTGCCGGAAGGCAAAGCGCGAAAAGGCCAAGGAGGCCCGTGAGGCCAATCAGGCCAGCAAGGCTGACCGTCAGAAGGTGGTGGCGACCGTTGTCTGCAAGGAATGCGGCAAGGAGTTTGTCGTCACGGCCGGCGAACAGGAATTCCTGAAGAGCCACGGTCTGGACAACCTGCCGACCCACTGCCCGGAATGCCGCCACAAGCGCAAGGTCCGTGTGCTGGCCGAGGATATGCGCCGCTTCGGCGACAAGAATGAAGCTGCGGAAGAGACCGTCGTGATGAGTGATGCCACGCCGCTGGACAACATTCAGACCATGATGTCGGACATTGCGCCGGCGCCGGAAGCCACGAGTACCATGGCCATCACGGGCACCATCGATGAGGATGCTGGCCCGGTCGATGAAGCTGCCGCTGCGGCAGAACCTGCTGAGACCCCTGCATCTGACAATACCCCGGCGGACGCAGCCGACAACCAGACGGCAGAGGCTGAGCCGGAAGCAAAAGCCGAAGCCTGATTCCAACAACAAAGCCCCTTTGGCTCAGGCCATTGGGGCTTTTCTTATAGAATACGGCCGAGAAACCCCACTGCGTAAGCTGTGGGAGTATGTCAAGTATGTAACAGAATAAGAATAAAAAGGGGAATTCAATGTGACAAACTCCAACTTGACCGTGAATATACAGAACGTCTTTGTGCTTATTACAGTGACGATGGTTTTTGTATCAATTCCCGTGCTGTATTGGGCACTGTCCAATCTCAGCATCAAAAAAACCATTCCTGGCATGTTGATTTTTCTGGCAGCTTTCGGAACCGGTATCTGGGCAAGTTTTCAAATTCAAGATGAAACAATAGGCGGAATCCGAAATTACTTGTCCTTTTTTGCCGGTGTTTGTCTTATTTACGCAATGCTGCAACTTCTTTATTGCTTGTTCTACAGCTACAGAATGGAATACGAAAAGATAAACCGCAAGCAGAACACGTCCATATTCTTCGAAATTCTGACTGTTGTGATTCTGGTACTCATGTTCATCACAGAGTAACACCTTATCGGAATCAATAGCGCCGCACTGAAATTGGACTCTCAAAAATACCACAAAACAACCGAATGCCATTAAGGCCAACAAAAGCAAACCGCACAAACGCTACTGGAAGTAGCATGAAACTACATCACAGAAAGGTATTGAAGGTGCATTCCGCTCCAGGACTAAAATCCGAGAGTTCCTGCACCGATTTCAATGAACGACAAAGAGAGAATTCTATACACCCTGGTTCAACGCATCTACATGAAAGCAATGTATGGGGACCCAGGCGAGACCCAGAAATGGAGAGATGTGCAACCCGGAATGCTCACCGGCATCAATCCTCTTCAAAAAGGGGATTTGGTCATTGCGACTACCAGCCCGGTGGCCAATCCTTTCATGGTAGGCTATTTCGAAGGAAAAACCGAGAATGGCGGCGCACTTATCCGGGAAATCGGTTCCAACCGGCTTTGCAACTATGAAAATGAATGGTTTTATCGTATCGATAAATCCATTTTGGGTCCGGAGATGTTGGACGGTGAGCGCTACATCCTGTACCAACAGGTTGAAGAAGCGGCCAAAGACATCAAGGGAGACTCATACGTTGTTATGAATTTTGAGATGCACGACAACACCTGCACCTTCACTTTGCGCAAATGGCTGAGAAACAAAGAAATGCTGGATGTCGAACTGCCTCTTGAAAAAGCAACCGGAGTCGAAGGAATCCAGGAATTCCTGGAATCCTGTGTTTGAACACCATTCCTTCCAAAATGCTGAACCACATTTCACCACACACCAAAAAGGAGCTTACGCATGGACCGTAAAGAATTCCAGGCAATAGCCGAAGCTATCAAGGATATTCCGGATGATGTCAAGGCATGGGAACAAGCCTGCGACCTCATCCAGAAAGTATTCAAAATCAAGACGGACGCAGTCAGCCGCTGTGAAAGTAAATCGGACTATATCCGGTTCGTGTACCTCCGCGCCTATAACATCGAACAGATTACGCATGTGATGGCGACTGTACCGGTGTATCTGCTCGTGCGGAATGTCACTGCCGATACCCAGATGATTATTACCCTCTTCAATGAAGAGCAGGCCATCCCTTTTATCCCGATTTTCTTCGAAGAAAAACAGGCTCGAAAAGAACTGGAATACATCGACATCCCAAAAGATATTGCGGATGTGGTTCGAATTCCGCTCTTCATGCTCGTCGATGGAAACTTTGGATTCTTCCAAGATTACAAAGATGCTCCGCCGCTGGCACTGTTTGATGACCGGGAGGATAAGCCGGTCATCTACTTTGACAGATATCAGGCCCTGTCCATGCTGGTGGATTCCACCAAGACTTTGCGCAGCCGGCTTGAAACAGATATCGGCATTTGCGTTGTCCAGAAGAAGCCGACGCAGGAAGAAGATTATGCCGACCAGGCATCGTCCGAATGGCCTATTTCGCCTTCGCACAATGTCAAAAAGGTGCCGGTTTCCTGATGTTAAATCATCCGGCTCCCATATCCCCGGGAATGACCCTGTATCTCGGCACCAATAAAATCGTTGTGCTGAAAGTATATGGGCTGTTCCAACTGGTTCGGGTCAGATACGAAAACGGGGCAACAAGTTTCTGCATTGACAAAAACGCTCTGACAGACCGGCCAGATAACACGCCGACCATAAACCTCAATGCGTTTCAGAAAGAAGAGGGAACAAAACCAATATGAATGAAGAGGTAAGACGGTTAATTCGGTTTGTGTGTGACGGAAACATCCGCGATGCACAGGCCCAGACAAAACTCATCCTGAAACACACTACAACACAAAAAGATGCCAAGTTCGTGAAGGACCGACTCAAACAGCTGGAAGACAGCGAAGCGAGATTCATCACGCTCCCTTACAATCTGCAGGGCATCCTGTCGGCGGAGGATTCCCAGTTTTTCCCGGTGTCCCGGTTTCTGCTGCGCCCGGAGGAAGAAAAGATTGTAGACCAGATTCTCAAAATCCGGGACACTGCCGCGATACTGAAAGACATGTTCATTTCCTATACCCCAACTCTGATGCTGTATGGGGACAGCGGCACCGGCAAAACGATGCTCGCACGGTATATCGCATACCGAGCCGGCGTTCCGTACCTGTACATCCGGTTTTCCGGCCTCATGAATTCTTATCTCGGCAAGACCCAGGAAAACCTCAACCGAATCTTTGCCTATGCCAAGAAACAGCCCTGTGTGCTGTGCATTGATGAAATCGACACCATCGGCATGCGCCGGGGCCAGGATAGCGATGTCGGAGAAATGAACCGTATCGTCATTTCTCTGATGCAGGAGATGGACCAGCTTCCCAACGACATGATTATGGTGGCGACCACCAACCGGTTCGACCAGCTGGACTCGGCTATGGTACGCCGCTTTACCATCACCCGGGAAATTTCCCCCTATACCTTTGCGGATGCTTGCACTCTTCTTCGGAAATTCTTCGACTTTGCCGACCTCGCCATGACGGACGAACAGATTCAGCAATGGGTCAGGGAACGATTCCGGGAAAACATCTATTATCCCAACGCTCTGATTAAGGATGCCACGCAGTACCTGGTTGACAACATCATTCAGAACACTCCTGCGATTCAGGAGAAAGAAGAGGAAGACAAAGAGACACTGAAGGTTGATGCTGTCCGGCCGATTTATGTCCTGTATGAGGAAACGCCGGAAGTCCTGGGGTCCGGGTCCGACAGCCGGGAAGTGTTCAAGACCGGCAACCTGGAAAAGGCTCTGCTGCTTCTGAAGGAGGGCAAAGGCAATGTTTTGGCCAAACGCATCCGGGAAGAGGGGAACCTGAAAGAGCTGTACTGGAACAGTGCCAAATATCGCTTTGAATAAAGGACGGTGAGAAAAATGGCCAGACAGAAATATTACGGTGCTATCGAAGCCTACGAGCAGAAACTTGAACGGGTCATGAAACGGCTGGACGTACAGACGTACCGGTATGACTGGAACCGCAAAGAGGCTTATGTAGAGTTCTGCTACAAGGGTCAATGGTATCATTTCGAAAACAACTTCGAGAAAGCAGAAGCGGCCGCCAAAAAGACCCACATGCACATCAGCTACGTTTCGGACCTCTTTGCCCAGATTGTCCTGGCCCTGGAAAGCCTCGCCCGCCTGACCGAGCAGGGACTCTATTCTCTCCAATACTGGATTGAAGGCATGAAGATACTTCCCCCGGCGGCTGATATCCCGCCGTGCTTTGCTGCGCTGGGATTTGACCACATTCCCACCGAGGAAGAACTGAAGCAGCGGTATCGGGCCAGAACCAAAGTCGCACACCCGGATGCCGGCGGGTCGGTGGAAGAATTCGAGGTGCTGGAACGGAATTACCGGGAATGCCAGAAGTACCTGAAGGAGAACCGGTCCGCATGAAAGAGCCGGAGCAGCTTTCCATCGCACAGCTGAAACAGATGAATGGCCAGCCGGTCCGGTACGGCAGAACCGGGGAATGGTTCATCGTTTCTCTGCAGCACCCGGATTTCGGGGACTGCATCATCAATGCCGGCGGGTATTATATTTCACTTGCTGTCGCAGCGGAACGCGGGGTATATGGATATGCGCCTGCGGCTCTATCCAAAGAAGAGTGGACGGAAGAAGCATGGGAAATTTTGAAAACAAGATGGGAGGGAAAAGCGTTTGAGTCCGAACAACATAGAGACCGCCGAGAAGACGCCCCAGGAAAGCGTTGACATCGATAGTCTGCTGCAAATCATCGACAACGGATGTCCGGCCAACTGTGCCGATTGCCGGTATTCCGCCGGGGTGGAATTTGAATGTCATGTTCTGGAAGAGTGCGGAAAGGCCATCCGGCTGCTGCAGAAGCAGTTGGCGGAAACCAAAGCCCAGCTGGAAGATATCACACAGATTCTTCATTCCTACCGCCACATTTGCGGCGAGCGGACCCCGGAAGACTTGAATCAGCTGGTAACGGCCGAGTCGGAGGGACGATGCGTCATCTCTCCGTTTAAGATTCATGATACCGTTCGGCATAAAACTGAGAAGTGGAGCGGAACGGTGGAAGAAGTCGTTTTCAATGGTGTCGGCCTCACACTATACATCGCCTCCGGCGGCTATTCGGGGTATTATGTGCCGGATGAGTTGACCCAGTAAAGCCGACACTAAATAGGAGAGGAACCATGACTTATCAAATAAGTGTTTTCCTGATGGTATTGGGAACGGTTGGGACCATTATCATCTTGTGGCTGCTGCACAAATATATGACCGGAAAGCTGTTCCAGGTTCTTTTTGGAAGTGTCTTGCTGGTATATGGTGTCGCATTTGTCCTGTTTGCGGTAAGGACTGGCATCGCTCTGACTACGGTCGTTTCAGAAGACCGGTACACCATTATCAGCACAGGACGGGTAATTCGTGACCAGAGCATTGAACTCACCGTAGAAGATGAAAACGGAGTCAGGGCAACGGTTGTCCTTGGGATGCCTGATTACCTCAAGTATCATCAGGATTCAAAAATGAAGACGTACATGCCGACACTGAGCGAGTTGAATCCATACGGGAAAAAGGATTGTCTGGTGGTTGTCCGATATGAAGCCGGAAACAAAAAGAGGATTCTGGAAGGCCGGCCCGGTGGAGAGCTGGCGCCGGTCCTGGCAGCCTATAACCTCAAGTTGGAGGTTTTGTAACCATGCTGGAGCAAAATCAGCTTTTTGAATATGTAAAGCCCAAACTGTTTATCAACTATCTGGAAGAAAACAAATTTGTTCTCCTTCCAAGAAAGCGTAAGGATGTCTGCTGCTATCAAAAATTCTGGCAGGGGCGATTGATTCAGGTTAATGTGCCACTGAGCCATAGTCTCCTGGATTTTGGGCAGGCAATGGAAGAAAGCATCAGAACCATTGCAGGATATCAGATGACTTCGCCGCTGGAACTGTGTGTAAGGTTTTCCGACCTGGTTCGGGTCATTGGACAAATCGAATGCACGGCCATCAATAAGCATGCCGCATATCCGGAAATCCAGGTGGTCTATTTGGACAAGACCAAAAAGATTGCAAGAAAGACGGTCAAAATCGAAGAAAAGTATTTTGGCATTGCTTCACTTGCCTGCCATGATACTTCGACAGTGGATATCATCGGTGTGCCGTGGACGTTTTCACCATCTACAACCATGTTGGCTAAGTACATCCATGTGATTTGAAAAAAGGAGGCGGCGGTTATGTTCAGGATGGACGAAGAACAGCTTCAGGCATTGCTGAAACAGAATCCGAACCTTTCGATTTCCAAACACAGTGTTACGGCCGCTGACAAGAAAGACTCACCCCAGAAAGCAACGAACCCAAAAGACGGTCAGAACAAATACCATAACTACCCGGTTTATGTTTATGAAGATGGGTTCATTTTTGACAGCAGCGCGGAGCGTCTGAGCCGTAAGGAAATCAGTCAGCGGCAGAAGGCTTTGAGCAATGACCACGGTCACGTCAAAGAACGTTTTGACAGTAAGAAGGAGTACCTGCGCAATATCTGTCTGAAACAGATGGAAAGAGCGGGAACCATTTCACAGCTGAAACGACAATACCGACTCATTATCCAGCCGGCCTTTGATTATCAGAATGAACATCTGCAAGCGGTTACATATTGTGCAGACTTCATTTATGAGGAAAACGGCAGGACCATTGTTGAAGACGTGAAGGGTTATGACAGTAAAACCGGTATGTGGCTGACAACACAGGTCTTCAATCTCAAATGGAAACTCTTGAAAGCCAAATACCCTGATTATGAATTTCGACTGTACTGAAAAGGGGAACGCGATGATAAGACGATACATGATTTACGGCATTGATTACGTCGGTGGCCCTTTTTCAAATGTCGTGGATTTCATTGAGGCAGCTCATAACGATAAAGCTGCCTGTCTGATTGGGTTCGCGCCGATGTCCTCGGCAATGGAAGCGGCCCGGGACTCACACTTCCGGGATACGCTCAACAACTTCGATATTGTGGCCATGGATGGTGCCTGTATCGTAAAAAAGGTGAAATACAGAAAGTATTGGAAAACAGACCGATGCAGCGGTCCAGACGTGATGACCGAAATCATGCATCGCACAGCCTACTCACAAACACGCCATTTTCTGTATGGAACAGATGAAAAGACTTTATCTGTTCTCAAAGAAAAGCTGGAATCGGATGGTGTTCTGATTGCTGGATGTCTGGCCCCTCCATATCGGTCCATGGAGCAATGGAAAGAACTTGGTTGGAAAGACCCGGCACTTTACATTGCCGTCAAAGACACCGGAGCTGACTATGTTTGGGTAGCCCTGGGTGCTCCAAAACAAGAATTTTTTTGCCAAGCAGCCAAAGAGGAGCTGCCGGGAGTCAAAATGTTTGCTGTTGGTGCCGCTTTCAATTTCCTGGCCGGCACAGTGACCCGGGCACCGGTATCCTGGCAGAAAGCCGGCATGGAATGGTTTTGGAGGGTACTTCATGAACCCAAGCAACTCAAACGATATTTGAAAAGCGCACTATTTTCCATTTTTGCCAGACCATAACAACAAAAAGAAAGGATGAGCTGTCAATATGAAAATTTTTATCTTGGTGGCCACGATTGTACTGTTCGTCGTGAGTCTTGCCGTAAAGAACCGGAAGGTCAAGAGGAGTTTGGGAATTCTTCTGGCCGGTTTTGTTCTGTTTACTGTTGTGGACGCCGTGGCCATCGTCCCAACCGGATACAGCGGCGTCCGCTCCACATTTGGCCAAGTCAGTGAAGAGTCGGTACAAAACGGCGCCAACATCAAAATCCCCTATATCCAGACCATCACCCTGGTCAACAATAAACAGCGGGACGTACACCTGGCCCCCAGTCAGGTTTGGGGCGAAACCAGCGAGCAGGTCCAGGTATATGCCCAGGATGCCGTTGTTTCTTACCGGCTTTTGCCTGAAAAGTCGGCATATATGTACATTAACTTCGCCAATATCAGCGACCCGGTCGATGAAGGACTGTTTGATTCCGCATACAAACGGACAACAGCGTCCCTTGACTCTAAATCTGCAACAAACCGTGCCATCGTCGAACCGGCTGTGCTGAAGGCTCTTCAGCAGTTGGTTGATGAAAAATATGGTGCTGAGACAATCGAAATCACTCAGGTTGTTATCAACCAGATGGATTTCGAGGATTCTTATAACACTGCCATCGCCGAGCGTAATGCTGCCGAACAGGACCGCCAGAAACAAGAGATTCAGAACGAAATCAACAAAGAGAAGGCGGAGGCCGACGCAGAGGTGGCCCGCACGACAGCTCAGGGCAAGGCGGATGCGGAAAAGATTGAGGCTCAGGGCAAAGCGGAAGCCAACTCTATTCTCTCCAACAGCGTAACAGACAAGACCCTGCAGCAGGATATGCTGGATAAGTGGAACGGTGCGCTTCCCAATGTGGTTGCCTCGGATAATGGGTTGGCCGGCGTGTTTGATGTGTCTTCTGCGATGCAGGATACGCAACCGGCAGAATAACAGGAGGGAAACATGGAACATACCACTGTTTTTAACCCCTGTGAAAAATGTGAGCATGGCCCTTACTGTAATCTTCTGTGTTCCTGGAAATGTGAGTATGCCAATCTGATGGACCAGAATGAGGTGCTCAAGAAAACCGTTGAACAGCAGGCGAAGACAGTTGAAAAACAGGCAGAGGCATTGGGATGTGAGCCGATTACGCCAATGGCAGGTATTTCCCATTCGATTGCAGATTTCCAAAGACTTCTGCACAACGAATTCCATGAACTGAACTATGTCAGCGTGTGCTGGGGACTTAAAGCCCTTCGCCACATGCTGAAATATCAAGCGCCCCTTTCTTTGGAGGAACTCCAAAAGATAGTTCCCAAACCACAGGACATGGAAGTGAATATGCCCCAGGCTTGGCTGTGGATTGAGGTACTCAAACCGGAAGGACTTCATAAAGCCTTCTCCCAGTCGGCATATTATCATCTTCTGTGTGACTACACCAACGGAAAAAGTCTTTGCTGTGGATATCCCGGGCATGTGTTCGAATTCGATTATGCCGATTATGGGAAGACTTGGCAGGCTCGCCTGGAGCGGCCAACAGAAAGTTGAAGGTGAACTATGGGCAAAACGCCTTTGACCCGGCAAATTGAACGGTCTTTGTTCTCCTGGTATCCTGCCAAACTGGCCGGCTATCGTGTGGATAAGTTCAGAAAAGGGTTCGGTGCCACGGAAGTGCCGGCAGAACTTGGAACCATACAGGGTGGTCTGATTGATTATGCCCGGGTTCAGGAATGCTTTACATCTGATGCTATGGTCGGCCGCTGCAGACTGGAACATTACCGGGATTCAGAACCTGACTCCATCAAACAGCTGGTCCGGCAATTCGCCCAGGATGAATCCTGTCCCAAGGATACCGAAGATTTCCATTTCCGTCTGGAAACCTGCAACAAAGAAGCCTGCAAATACCATTACCTGCGAAAAGAGCACATCATCGAACCTCTGGTCGTCTGTGTGGAAATCAAAGTATCGGTATCGGATTTTATGAGCAAGCACGGCCACAACTTTGTGGGGAACGCCAACTATTACGCCGTCCCGGCGGATATGTACCCTGAAATCGAAAATAAGGTTCCGCCGGGTATAGGAATTCTGCTTTTTTACAACACAGATGCATTTTACGGCCTGCGCAAGAAAAAAGAATGTGTATTTCAACCGTTGCCGGCTGAACAGCAGAAATGTCTGATTTGTTCGGTTGCAAAACGCAACAACAAGGTTCTGCACAAACTCTTGCGAGAAGCCAAACAGCAACGGCCCGAAGATTGGTCATAAAGAGCATCATCAAATATCCCGAAAGGAGGGACACCAATGCAAAACAAAATTGAAGTCATCGTGGAAGAGGTCCTGGATAAAATGGCTATCCTTGGCAGCATCAGCTATGTTCTGGCCGTTATCATCATGATGCTTGGATTCCTTTCTTCAGTAACATTCCATATGTTCAATCGCTCTTTTTATGTGACCGTACTTCTTGCAATGGTCATTTCCCTTGCCGTTTTTGCAGTTGGAATCATCGGACTGTCAGTCATCGGACGGATTGAATATTTCGATGTCAAAAAACTGACTCCTGCCGGCTGGAAAGGGCCAAACCAGAAGGCCACCAAATAAAAAAAGCAGCAGAGGATATTGAACATGGCTATTTATGTTATTGGAGATACACACAACTGTATCGACATTGCAAAACTGAGTTTACGGAACTTTCCTGAATCCAGGAAATTTACCGCAGAGGACTATGTTATTATCTGCGGCGATTTCGGATTTCCACTTTTATCTTCGGATGTTCTCCCGGAATCCATCAAAGATTCCGACCGAGATATCCGGTCCGGCAGGAAAACATACCTTTACTGGATGAACTGGCTTCGGCAGAAACCATACACCATCCTTTTTGTGGATGGCAACCACGACAACCCGCGATATTGGAACAACCTCCCGGCGGAACAATGGTGCGGCGGTTTGGTCCACCGGTCACCGGATGCGCCGAATGTCATTCATCTGAAAAGGGGAGAGTATTACACCATTGCCGGCAAGACATTCTGGGCTTTCGGCGGCGCCGAGCTACAGGACAAGGACCTCTTTTGCCAGCAATACAACCAATGGCAGCAGGTGGTGCCAAGCAAAGAAGAGTGTGTATATGGTATCAAAACACTGGGCCAGCATAATTGCCAGGTAGACTATATCATTACGCACACGATGCCCACATCCCTGATTTCCAAAATGGGCTTTGGCCCTGAATTTCATGACCAGGTAAGCGATTATCTGGATATCATCTACCAGCACACCCGTTACCGGCATTGGCTTTGCGGACGTTTTCATAAAGATGTTGAGAATGCAGAAAGCAAATTGTCGGTCGTATATCAAAAACCAATCAAACTTGAACTATGACTGAACACAATATGCAAAACAATTCCAGACATAAACATAGCAGAAAAGATACGATGGACCCGGTAGAAGGGTTCCTGTGGAGATGTACTGTTGTATTGATGGTCTTCATCCTTCTGTGCAGCCTGTATTTTGTCTGGGAATTTCTATACATTTTCTATATTGTTTTTTCGGCGCTTCTTGCTGCCTGATACCACAAACCTAAAGAAAGGATGATATTCTATGAGCCAGAAACTTCGCGCAGGGGAATTCAAGATGAAGGCTGAGACCGAAGAGCCGGTCTGGTGTGACCGGAAACGCCTGACGGTTTTTGCCCTCCCCATTTCCTTTACCATCTATACGCTGACCGAATCCCGCATCAGCATCCAGCGCGGTCTTCTCAACACCCACGAAGAGGAAATTATGCTCTTCCGGGTCCGGGACATCAGCTATACACAGAGCCTGTTTGAACGACTGGCCAATACCGGCACTGTGATTATCTCTTCTACGGATGCAACGACTCCGGTGGTAAAGCTGGAACACGTCAAAAACGCCAAGGATGTCAAAGAACTGCTTCTGCAGCTTGTGGAACAGAACCGCAAGAAGAACCGGGTCCGCACCGCTGAAGTCATGGACGATGACGGCAATGAGGATGGTTTGGAAGAAGATGGCCTGACCGATGAAAATGACCAGGAAAGCTGAGAACCCGGCGGCAATTTATGTGGTTGGCGATGTTCATGGAAATTATCCAAAGCTGAAGACAGCTCTGGAAGAGGCCGGCTATACCGCCGGGGATGACCTGATTTTTGTCGGGGATGTCATGGACAGAGGTAGCTATAACGGAAAAGTCGCTCGTTTCATCCAGAAACTCGGTGACAAGGGCCACCTTGTTCAGGGGAACCATGAATGGCAGCACCAGCAGTTGCTTCCATATTATCAGGCGCTTGTGGGATTCGGTGAAATCTATGCCAATATGGCAGCAGATGTCTTCAAATTCTATAAAGAAGAATGCTGGTGGCCGGAAACAACGGAGGAGTGCCAGACATTCAAATGTTCCCTGGAAGAACGGCAGAATCTCATCCATACACCGGCAACATCGTTCGAAGATGCTGTCAGACATTTTGTAGCCTACACACTGGCCTGGGAAGATGTTCGGCTTTGGGGTATCATCGCCAATCTTCTGAAAACAATGTGCGGCCCACCTTATGATGCACAGCACACCCTCTATGAGTATTTCGCCGGCAGCAAACAAACAAGATTGGCAATGGAAAAAATCTGGGCGTGCAAATCGTCCCAGGTCGTTGTGACAGTAAAAGGCAAACCCTGGAAAGAGGTCATCGTAACACATAACAATCCGTTCGGCGCCAGTATCTATTCGACCAATACATCCGCCGGGGTAAAGCCAACACTCTATGTATTTGGACATGTTCCGGTCAAACAAATCGTCCAATTCCAGGATGAATCGACAAAATGTCACTATATGGATATTGACCTGTCTCCCCATCAGGTCGGAATTGTGCGAATTGTTTGACACATTTTGCAAAAAATGCTCGGATGTGGTATAATAAAAAAGACAAATCGTTCAGATAACCCCTGGCGACAAGAAAGGAGAGACAGGCGTAAGCATGCCCGGTATAAAGAGTCGGGCACACCGCGCCGCTGCGAATGAAGTTTCTTATCTTCCGTTGTGAAGAAAACGCTCCCAGCAAGAAAGGTGAACTGGTGGGTGTGGAATATGGAGCTGCCATCCAGGATGTTGTCGATAACCTGGTTCGGGCCATCAATGATGACCTGGCTGCGCGGCCGGAAAACCGTGGCTGTGAAATCTTTACCTACCCGCCTGACACTTTGGGGTCTACCATGAAGACTATGCAATCCCAGACGGTGCCCAATACGGTGTATGAGTTTACCGGCGTGGTGGCACCGGTTTATGCCGCCCAGAACACCGTATATCCGTACATGGTCGAAGTCCGGGAGGAAAGCTGATATGGCCGGCAAGGCCAAAACAGCATCCCCAAAAGATATGACCGACCATGTGTTTGAGTTCCGCAAGGGCGGCGTTGTATACGAATCGAGGCACAGAATCTATACTGACCAACACACAGGCAAAATTCAGGTCAACAAGGGATACATCGCCACAAAGCAGGAAATCAAAGACCGGGCAGATGGTGGTTATCGGCCTTATCTGGATGGCAAGCCATATAAGCCCGAATAATTTGTTGACATCACATAGTCCCATTTTTCACGATGTAACGAATCACAAAAAACAACGATAAGGCAGCCTTTTAAGGCTGCCTTTTTTTGTTTCGCGCTCATTTATGTATTTCAAAAACTTATCAAATGTGGTATAATATATACGAAGAACTAACGCAAGTTTTTCCCTGATGGGAGGATACTGATATGAAATTCAGTGAATTTATGCAGGATTTTGTGACCAATAAAGATAAATCCTGTTTTTCGTTCAAGCAGAGACACCGGACGTTTCATTTCGTCAAGCAGCCCATCACATGTAAAGTGGAAATACTCTACATGATGGTCAATGAAGATGGGACATCGCGCTACGGCATCAATATGGGAACCGATATGCACTTTGCCGGCATTATTGTTGACCATAAGACTCTGTATTCCAATACCCTGAACAAGAATCTGCATCCTCTGTATTTTGAGGAGATGGAAGACGTGCCGGCATTGGATGTGTGTTTTGAACGGGTCTTTGCCGAAACAGATGCGGCGGTCAGCAAGCTCCTGCGCAGCATGGAGCGTCCGAAGTTGTCGGCTCTGCAGGAACAGAAAGCCAAGAATATGGCATATTATTCTATCCTGCATGAAGACGTTCTGATGCCGGCCATCAACGGGCTGAATAAGAGCTACAACATGGACGATGCGGTTATCGACTGCTATACAGGGACTGAGAACTGGGCAGAGAAGATTGCGGAAAAATGGATGGCCAGCCATAAGGAGGCCACCCTGGAAGAAGTGGCCATCCGGGAAGAAGCTGAACGGTTGCGCCAGGAATGCCTAGACAATCCGGAAGACGATATCCACCTGTACCTGTCAATGCTGCATGCAGTAAATCCGCAGCAGAATTCTATGGTTGAGGTTGATATCCGGCAAGTAGATGGCGCCGAAAAGACGGTATGGGTCAAGGCGGTCGCATTCCTCAACGAATATGGCAAGAGCTATGATATTCTGCCGGCCATGTGGCCTGCGACTATTGCTCCGCCGCCGAACCGCCGCCGCAACATCGGCGGTATCTCCAAGAAGAGCATTACCGCAATCAGAAGCACAAAGACCGGTGTACTTCTCTGGGATAAGAAAACCTGGGAAAAAAGCCGGAACGCATAACCCATCACAAGGAGTCAGACCATGTTTTTCCATACCATCAAACAGAAAATAGCCAAATTCATGCAGAGGATGTTTTGCCGGCATGATTACACCATCACTGCACTGAGCGGCAGGCATGTTTCTTATCGCTGTGTGAAATGCGGAAAGGAACTTTGTCTGACACAGAGCTTGGCGCCCAAAGAGCTGCTGAGTTGGGGGTATGGCTGGTATCACGGCGGCCCCGAGGATGGCGTCCTGGACCTGCTTATCCATCAGCCCATCTACAAAAACAACGAAGTCCACATTCCCATGAACTGCGTGTATGTGGTTTCTCTTCTGGAAAAGATGGATGCTGTGCCGTATAAGGATGGCCACGGAGGCCGGATTGATTTTGGGGATGTGAAAATCTTGAACTTTTGTTTCGAGAAAAATAAGGCGGAAGACACTGTGCTGTACCGTATTGACAGCGGCCTGCGCGACATCTACCCGTTTGCCTGTATCGAATGCTACGCAGATGGCTTTACTCCCTATAACTTCAAGGAAAAAATCCGTTTCTTCAGGCAGTGTTCCCCCAAAACGGATGGTGCCAAATACGAAGAGTTTTCGCCGGCTTTTGCAGCAGGAAAGACCATTTCAACGGTTGCTGTGGGCATTTCATAAGAAAAAATGCGGAAATGAGTATATCCAGGTGCAATATTTGTGGCATCCCGGAAGACAAATGGAAAAGCGGCAGATGCTATGAATGTGGAAACGGCCGCTACTGCGATATGACACCGGACATGATAATTGACCAGCGCATCTATACCTGGTGTGATAAACATGGCCAGATTGAATACAGGTCCGTCAATAAAGACGCGCTTCACGACAAAGTAAAAGAAATGCTGGCAGAAGGCAAAAAAGTCCCCCGGCACATCCAGCAGTATGCGGGTGTACTGGAAGAGAAAGGCTTCTGAAAGCCATCCATCATGCGCTGCATAGCATGTGAGTTAAAAAGGTCCCAGCGGCGAGAGTGAACACACGAACAGATAAGGTGAAACGTATGAACAGAGGTATCGTAAAAGAAAAAAATATGGCGGCCTATTATGAGTGGCTGCTTGCTTTGCAGTATAGTGACTGCGAAGAGCTGAGAACCCGGCTATGGGATGCCGTCTGCAAATACCATCCCGAAAGAAAGGACCAGCCGTACCGCATTACCCCGGAACGGGAACAGATAGACCATCTGTTTACTCTGGAGGGTGGTTGGGCTTCCCATCCGTATACGGAAACTCTGGAATACAAATGGCCTCGACATCTGCAGGCGAGAGTCGATGAATACCGGCAGCTTTTCCAGTTTGCCGAGACCTTCAACCAGGACGTGCTGGCTGCGGAATGGCACCCGGAATATGCCGTTATCTATATCGGCAATTCCGAAAAGGGTCTGGTGGTGCCTGACCCGGAAAAGTACCTGGAATTCACGCCGGCGCCGAGCTTTGATGATATCAGCCCTGCACAGCTGAAGGCACAGCTGGCTCTGGATGGGAAAAGCAGCAATGCCACGGATATCGTACCGGCGGCCAACGGCATGACGGCAACTACAAAATCGGTGAAAGGTGAACTGGCGGATGCGAAGACCCGCTTGGAGGACCTGAAAAACGAGATGGACGATGTCAAGCATGCCAAGACTGGTGAGCTGGCTGAAATCCAGGCCAAAATCGAAGCCATGAAGGCGGACCTGGAAGCCAAAAAGGCCGACCTGATGGCGTCTTTGCAGCAGAAGAAGGATGAACTGGAAGCCACGAAGGAAAAACTGGAAACCCAGATTTACATGCTGGAATCCCAGATTTATGCCATCCGCTGCTATGCCGGGGAAGTTGTCAATTTTGCCGTCATCCGCAGCGGTAAGCCGGCGCCGGTCACCGAACCGGTTATCGTTCACCAGAAACTGCGATTTTTGGATGAAGAGCTTGGCAAGCTGGCCTCGCTGTATACCATTCAGTGGGAAAAGCTGAATCTGTTTGAGGAATTCCTGCGGCACAGCCCTCTTGCGTTTGACACTTTCGTCCCCAACGAACGCTGCATTGTCCTGGTTCGTCTGAGCCGGACTGGCAAAGAGCTGGGGCGCGATACCAGCGAGAAAGCAGCCTATCAGAATCTGCTCAAGGCATACGACTACTATCACGGCAAGACTGTCGGCATCCTGATTCGCAACGGAGGAAACCTTTATCTGGGATGGACCGATGAAGACTATGTCAAAATCGACGATGACTTGGTCAACAACATCGTTGATATCAGCAGTGAAGAGCCGGAAGAGCCGTTTTACTCCGATTGGGAAAAGAAACAGTATGCGACCAAGATGAAGCAGAAAAAGCGCAAGGCAATGGAAGATGTTCTGTCCCGAGTTTTCGTGACCAATATCCTGCAGGGGATTGTGGACAATTCCAATCTGTTGCCGATGCCGGAAGGTGTCCGGTTTGATAAGCCGAGCGAATACATCCGGTATTCTGTGGCCGATACCTGGTTGGATGATGGCCGGTTTGGGGATTTCACGAAAATCATTGAGCGCTGCAACGAAACCGCCAAGGCCGGGGATATGATTCTCACCATTCAGAAACTGGTGCCGGAACATGACCGGGGTTGGGGCAGCAATTCGTGGGCAGCTTTGGACCGCCCCTGGGAAAATTCCCGGGGCAGAGGCGAAGCCAACCGCACCCATGACTGCACCGTGAAGGATTGCACTCTCTATCCCATCAATCTGGTGGAATACGCTAAGCCCGTTAAGATGGTGCGCTATCGCTATAAGGTGCCGAAAATCGGGTTCCAGGAAGGTGACCCTGAATGGAGCTACGGCACGATGGAAGAAAAATACTGGGACAAAGCTGCCGATGCAGACAAAGAGCTGGTGGAACGCTATGAACATATCGAGCGACATGTGTTTGTCTCTGTGGAGAAACAGGAAAACTGGCGCCGGTGGGGCGAACCCTATGAACGGATGCCTCGCTCCAATTTCGAGTTGTACACCAACGAATACATCAACCTGACCTGCATGAATTCCATCTGGCTTACCTGGGTCATTACCCAGAAGAAGCTCGGCGGTTGGCGCATTGGCGGCAAAACGGTTGACTATGCCTATGCAATCCGTTATCTCAACAAGGCGCTGGAGTACGTCCGCAACCGGGAGAACGAGGAAAAGGCGCTGATTGATGCTGTGGACCAGACTGTTTGCCAGGATGCCGAGTGGCCGTTAAAGCTGTCGGAATGGAAGATGGAAAAAGGTGTGCGCACCATCACCGCATATCAGGCCAAGCGGTTCGTAAAGTTCATTCAGGCAGCGAAATAACAGGAAGGGAGGTCCCCCAATATCATGAAAATCTCGGAAAAATGTCGGGCAAGAACCTGCCCATGCAAAGGGTGCCCGCAGGTGGAAACCTGCCGGAAAGGCTGCATCTACTGTGATGAAACCGGGAAGGCAAGGAAAATGGGATTTTGCTCAACCTTACGGCGGGATGGCCAGCTTCTGTACCAGGAACGCAGAAAGCAGAAAAACTTGGCAAGTAAAACAATCAGGCCGAAAGGAGAAGACGATGCCGATTAGACGAATCAACCAAAACTGGGTCAAGTGTGATGGGTGTGGCATAGAACATTATGACCCAGCAGTAACTATTTCCGACCAACTGCGCATTGAGAAGCTCAATCACTGGACCGGGAACAAAGACGAAATCTATTGCCCTGAATGTTCCCGCAAAATTGCCGAAGCAAAAGCAAAAGCGAAAGTGAAAGCGAAAAAATGATTGCAAAATCGCTCCTAAAAAAGGGTCTGGATGGTACAACCCTGAAGCTCATTGCCCTGATTCTGATGGTGGTGGACCATATCCACTACTTTTTCGAGTTCACAGGGATGGTCCCGATATGGTTCACCATGCTGGGCCGATTGTCGGCACCGCTGTTCCTGTTCTGCTTTGTAGAAGGGTTCGTCCATACGCATGACCGCAGGCGCTATTTTCTGCGGATATGGGCAATCGGCGGCTGTATGGGATGTGTGACATATCTCATGATATACCAAGGCTTGCTGCGGCGCCCCGACTGTTTCTTTCCGCTCAATGGGATATTCCTGGATTTCATTATCCTCTGCGTTATCATGCAAGGAATCGACTGGTTCCGGCAGAAAAAGCACATTCTGGGAGCCACTGCGATAGCTGCACCTCTTGTGTGGAGATTGCTTGTCCTGGTGTTGGACTTTATTCCCGGACTGAGGCAGCCGCTGCTTTTCCTGAGTCATTCCTTCCTGCCGGCCTGGTATTGCATTACCGATGGCGGATGGACATATTTGTTCGGCGGGATTTTGCTGTACATGCACCGTGAGGACCGCATCCTGCAGCTTTCGAGCTGGGCGGTCTGGACATTCTTCACAAGGTTCATCATGGTCTGGTGGAGTCTCCGGGAACAACCCGGGTTCGATTTTTCCCAGATGTTTACCGATTACTTCCAGTGGATGAGCGTGGGTGCCGTCCTCCTGATGGCCTTGTATAACGGCCGGCGCGGAACCGGGCACAAAAAATTGTTCTACTGGTTCTATCCGGCCCATGTGTATCTGCTGTATGCCATTTCCTGGGTGGTTTGTTCTATAAGACGGTGACAAAGATGAGAAACCAACATTTCAAAAATTATATCGTGCTGGTGGATTCCTACCGGCGGTCTTCCCGCTGCAGAAACACAAAGGGAAGATACCGGGTCGGTGCCAAAAATCCGAAAGAAGCCCGGAAACTGGTGCAGCGGGCAATCGGATTCAGTTCGGCCATCGTCTATTACGAAGACGAAAACCTTCTCGCACCATATAAACAGGTATTCCGGGAAGAGTACACTCCCGGACAAACAAAAAACCTGGGATTCCAGTTGATGCCGGTCCGCCATGCAAATGCACCGATTGAATAGTGTGCCGCCGCATTCTCGTGACTTCAGTCGTGAGTTAGGCGGCACACATTTGAAGAATTAACGAGAAATTTGTGCAATAATATCATACAGTGGATGCGAAAAGCACTCAACTAATGGGAAGGAGGGTGTCCCGACGAATATAATATCAAGTTACAAAGTTCAAATTCTTTGTGAAAACAGCATCTTCAGAGATACGATTCGTTTATATCGGGACGCACTCTCTTTTCTGACTGCTGTTTTTGATTCCGAGTGGAAAGCTCTTTATGCCATAGAGAAGGCAAAAACACGGTTCAATACAGCAGAACATCTTGTGCATGAGACAAAATACAACATCGCCAAATATGATTTCGATGTTCGTTTTCACAAGATGCCCTCCTATCTGCGCAGAGCTGCAATTCAAGAGGCTCTTGGCTGTGTCAGCAGCTACCACTCGAACCACGACAACTGGGAAAAGGGCGGCAAGCAGGGCAAAGAACCCAAACTTCAGGTAGAACGGTTTGCTATGCCGACTTTCTATAACAAAGAAATGTATAGTGTTTCCGAAGACCCGTATTCTGCATATCTGAAACTCTACTATGGTAACGACTGGGTTTGGGTAAAGGTCCGACTGCGCGGAACGGATGTTCGGTATCTCAAGCACTACTGGCAGCACTGTAAGCCATCTGCTCCGACACTGGAAAAGCGGTACGGGAAATACTATCTGCGCTTCGCTTTCACAGAAAAAGTTGAGCTTTCCGAAACACCTGTGCTCGACCAGCGCATCTGCGCTGTTGACCTTGGCCTAAACTCTGATGCGGTTTGCAGTATCATATCCGCCGATGGAACTGTCCTGACAAGGAAGTTTATCAACTTCCCCAGTGAAAAAGACCACCTGTGGCATGTGCTTAACCGCATCAGACGCTACCAACGGGAACATGGCTCTCAAAACGTACAATCTTTCTGGATGTATGCCCGCCGCCTGAACGATGACCTGGCAAAGAAAATTGCCTCCGCCATCACGGACTTCGCTGTGCTCTATTCTGTGGATTGTTTGGTTTTTGAGTATCTTGATTTCCGTGGGAAAAAGGCTAAGGGAAGCAAGGCGCAGCGCATTCAAATGTGGAGGAAGAATGGTATCCAGCAGTACGCCGAACACAAGGCACATCGGTGCGGTATCCGTGTTTCTCACGTCTGCGCATGGGGGACCAGCAAGCTGGCCTTCAACGGCAGCGGTGAAGTCGTGCGCGACGAAACCAACCGTGCGTTGTGTACTTTCCGAAGCGGAAAACGCTACAACTGTGACCTGAGTGCCAGCTACAATATCGGCGCTCGGTACTTTGTGCGCGAACTCCTTAAACCCTTACCGGCGACGGTGAGGTCTGAACTCTGGACAAAAGTTCCGGACGTTCAGCGCAGAACCTCATGTACATTAAGTACCCTTCGTGCAATGACCGCAGCCATGCAGGGGGTAGCACAGTGCGACCGGTAAACTGATGTACGATTTGCAGCCCGTCTGGGATTAACTTTGCTGTGGAGCCGTATCCTTCGGGATGTGGAGTCTAAGGCAAAGCCGTATTCCCAGAGGGTCAGTCCCTCCTAAATAAATTGGAAGGAAGCCCGCGACTTTAGTCGTGGGAGGTTCACGCAAGCAGAAATACAGCTGCAGAAAGAGAGGGAAGTCATGGCCAGAATGTCTAACAAAGGACCGTCCACCCCTGTGTCGATGTACAAAGATGATGTGGATTTGCTCGATTCCATCATCGAGCGTACCGGCAGATTGAACGGCATCTTGATTAAAGAGGGCCAGGACCGGGTGGAATGGTTATCGCGTAAAGCGCTGATTATCGTAAGGAAAGACACAATCCATCATTTTTCCGGGGATGGAAAGGAGAGCTTTTACAGCCACCCGGCGAAAGCACATACGAGCAAAAAAAATGAGACAATTATGCTGTACCAACAAGATTGCGTATGGTTTGACGATTTGGTCCAAAAAATGAATTTCCCGGAATTTGCGTACCTGCCGGAAAGAAAAGCACAGCTTGCCGCTCGCAAGGAACTATTCCATCGTCTGGTATGTTATCTGGATGGTATCTACACTAAAATCTTCTCTGAGGCCGAAAAATCTCTGAAAGGAGCACAAGCAAATGGCGAAACTCTGTGACCGATGCCGCGTTTCCGGCTGTCTTCTGGACTATCTCGGCAAAGCGTGTCAGCATGCGAGAAAGCGAGAGTGCCCGGATGTACAGTATACGGTGGCAGACTACATTTCGGATATGACTGCAGCTGAAATGGCGGAGAAGCTCCCGGAACTGCTCCAGGATGCATTCAAAGACGGAGTTCCGTCAAAGACCGATATGCTGGATATTCTCACCCAGCCAGTTGATGAAAGTTGAGGTGTTTTCATGGAAAAGTTGTGCAAACGCTGCCCCCAGGCGCCGGATTGTCGCCTGGACTATCTGCAGGAAGAATGCCGGCAGCTGAGAAAAGAAAAAAGCCCCGATATCCGGCCCAACAGAGCCGAAATCGTTGCGGCCATGACGCTGGATGAGATGGCCACCAAACTGGTTGATGCCATCCTTTACGACCTGTGTGAAGATGGTGTACCAAGCCGCGAATCCATCCGGCACTGGTTTGAAAATGAACCGATGGAAGAAGAAAGTCTTTTCATAGACGAGGAACACGGCTGATACTGCATCGGCAAAATCATATATAGTGCCTTTTTGATTTTCTCCCCGTCCAAGGGGGAGTGAGTTGAAATGCGATGAGAGGGGAGCCAAACAATGGCTAAGGATAAAGAGTACAAGAAATACATCTATGTCGGCAAACCGATGCCGGAAAGCTGTCCGTTGAAACAGACCGCAGAGCTGTTTTGCGAAAACGGTGTTTATCCGCAGCGGTGGGGTGACTGCTTTGGCGAGACCAGCGATGTCTTTGGCAAGAAATCCTATTTCACTATGGACAAGGATTGCAAGGGGCAGACCATGATGGATAAGCTCATCGAATGCGGCGCTGCCTTGTCGCTGACCAGATACGGCGCCCGCCGGGTCAAAACGGAAACCGGGTATAAGATGGTCGATGGCGCCATTACCTACTACTATCTGCCCTATGTGGCGGAGGATGCCACATTCCGCATGCCCACCGCTTCCGAACCTATCAGTCATGCCATCAATGTGGAAACTGACGCCGTGATGGAAGTCTTGCTGACAACCGGGGACGAAGGCTGGCACCGGTATCTGACCATCCCCATCAAAACCGGATGGCCGAGTGTCTCTATGTTTGATGTTGTCGAGGACCTCAAGGAAACTATCCTCGAATGGGCTGCCGATAAGAAAAATGGCTTCAGCTTTTTTGAGGATGAAGATGATGACGAAGATGAAGAATGCGCTGCGATGGAAGTCCTGTTTTTCGATGAGATGGGTGCCGGCAGTGGTCTGGAATTCGAGTCGGTCAGGGACCTGATGCGGTGCATCGTCAGCATCCGGCTGGTAAATGTGCAGAACAAAATCATCGAAAAGACGAAAGACCGCAGCAGCTCGGAAGAATGAGCCTTGACCTTGGTCTTGCACAACTATACAAAGGAGAGTGCAATTTGAAATTTCTCATACTGTGGAGGGAGCCGGAAGAGCATTGGAGAATCCTGCCCGAAAGGGATGTCACCGGCTTTCTACAGGTACTTATTGATGACAAAAAGGTAGACCCGAGCACCATCATGGCCATTCAGGAATCGGCCAATATTCATTGGCTGTTTCCATCGCTGCATGGTGGGCAAAGTACCGTTCCCATCAAACGCCTGGAAAACCAGAATGCAACCGGGCTGCCCGATTCCGGCACCAGCACCGGCATCACAGAACATCTGGGATGGATTGCTCCCGACGGCCGGTATTTCCCCTGCGGGTACGGCGGACACCGGGAGGTAGCACGGCAGATTGTCGGCGCAATGAAGCCGGTAGATGATGCCAGGAGATACCTGGAAGACAATGGCTGGGCTGTCATTTTCCGAAATCCCTTGTCCGGCAAGCGATATATGGTCGGCATGGGAAAAGATAAGCACATGAACGATAGGCAGGCACAAACACTGCTGAATCTCATCCCGGCGGAGCAAATTGAATCGGTTGTTTAATAACAGATTCAAAAGACGATAAACAAAGACACGCAAAGGAGGTTACCGTCATGGCCGAAATGGAACAATTTCCGCAACAGCAATTCCAGCCCATTCTCGAACAGTCCATGCTCTTGGATGGCATCCTTCAACCCGAGGAACTGGAAATTACATTCAAAGATATCAAGCAGGGCGATGTCCATATCCGTACATGCTATGGTGATATCTACAAAATCGTGAATGCCCTGCGTGACTACTCCCGGCTGTTGCTCCTGACTTGTGAAGCCTGGAATCTGACAGGGTTTCACCGCGCAACCTATGAGTATCATGCCCAAAAAGCCCACGAGATTGCTGACAAATATCAGGCGGCCATTGGCTATGACTACGATAAGTCCCTTGCAAAATGTCGAGAAAAGCAAGCCAAGAAAAAGAAATCTGACGATAGCGATGTGGGCGGGGAAGCGTTGGAACTGATGCTCCGATAATAACAAAAAACATACTGTTCAAGAGGATGGAGACCGAAAAATTCGGCTTCCGTCCTCTTTTTAATTCAATAGCTGATTGGCATTGTCCGCCAAGTGTTAGTGTGGCAAAAACTTTATAAATGTGGTATAATATAGTAGTAGAATGTAAAATTTATGTGGAGGGCCGAAGCCATGGAACTTTTTGTGTTTCTCAAGACCATTATCAAACAATCCTGGCAGCGGCATTCTTGTGACCACATTTACAACATTGTAGTGTTGAGCGCCGGCCATGTTACGTTCCGGTGCAAATGCTGCGGCAAAGAAATCAGTGTGCGGCGCCAGGACATGCCGGAACAACTGCTGTGCTGGGGATATGGATGGTATCACCATGACCCGGATGCTGCTACGATTGAGTTGCTGAAAAAGCAAAACATTGCCCCCAACAATGAAATCCGAATACCGGCAAAAGAGGTATTTGTTGTTTCCTATTTTGAAAAACTGGAACAACCCAAAAACCGCAATGGTCGCCCCGGGGACATTGAACTGGGCGATATCCTCACCAAAGGATTCTACTTTTCCAAAGACAAAGCCGAAGCATCCCTGAAGGGCGATATGGCCCGATGCTTCAATAAAGATTACCCATACGCTTGTATTGAGTGCTACGAAGAGGGGCTTTCCAATCGGAAATATCCCATCCGGTTCCTGCACTTTGACAGCGAGAAATGCGCTTACACCGAAATTGAGGTGCCGGCAGCAGTCCGCAGGCGTATCAAGACGATAGCGACAGGAGTTCAGTAATACCATGACTTACACTATTCAGATTCCCGCTGCAGCGGCTTCTTTGCTGCATATCCTGCAAAAGGCAGGGTATGAGGCTTATGTCGTGGGCGGATGCATCCGTGACAGCATCCTGGGCCGGCCGGTCCATGACTGGGACATCAGCACCAATGCAACCCCGCAGGAAGTCATTGCAGTGTTCGGAGAGGAAAACACCATTCCCACCGGCCTGCAGCATGGAACAGTCACGGTAAAGAAAGATGGTGACCTGTATGAGGTTACTACCTTCCGGGCCGATGGGGAATATACAGACGGCCGGCACCCCGACACTGTGGAGTTTCTCAACACGATTGAGGAAGACCTGGCCCGCCGGGATTTTACCATCAATGCCATGGCATACAACGAAAATAGGGGATTGGTGGACCCGTTCGGAGGTTGCCGGGATTGCCAGGGTCAGCTGATTCGTTCCGTTGGAAACCCCGATGACCGATTCACGGAAGACGCACTGCGGATTCTGCGAGCGATACGGTTCTCGGCCACACTCGGCTTTTCGATTGAAGCCGATACGAAGAAAGCTATGAGCCGGCATCTGGACAAGCTCCAGAATATCTCCAAGGAACGCATCGGCAGCGAACTGTACAAGACGGTAACGGCCCCCTGTGCGGCCCTGGCCTTACAGACGGACAATGGTGCCGTTATCCGTTATATCTGCCCGGAGCTGGATGCCTGCTATGGATGTGAGCAAAACAACCGCTATCATTATCTGGATGTTTACAGTCACACCATGATGGCATTGGCCAACGCAGAATGCCATCATCGGTTCCCGGATGAATGGGCGGATGGATATGTCCGTATGGCATTGCTGCTGCATGATATCGGCAAGCCGGAAAGCAAAACCACCGATGAAAACGGCTATGACCATTTTTATGGTCATGCCGAAATCAGCGCACAAAAGGCCGAAGAGGTGCTGCGCCGGTTCCGGTACAGCAATTCCTTCATCGACACCGTAGTGTCCCTGATTCGTGCTCACGATGTGGAATTCACTCCCACAAAGCCCTGTGCTCGGCGGATGCTCAACAAGTTCGGTGTGGAACAGTTGCATCGGCTGCTGAAGCTCCGGGAATGCGATAACCGGGCGCACACGCTGGATGCATGGGCAAAATTTGAGAACAAGACGATTTCCTTTGCCGCTGTGCTGCAGCAGGTCCTGGATGAAGAAAGCGCATTTTCGCTCAAGGACTTGGCCATCAATGGCAACGACCTGATTGCCGCCGGGTACAAACCAGGACCACAGATGGGCAAGTTGCTCAATAGCCTTTTGGATGCAGTTATCACGGAGCAGTGCAAGAATGACCCCGTTGACTTGTTCGCATACCTGAGCCGGTGCGAAGCTGAGGCAAACACAATTTGATAATCTTTGCTGTCGCCCCTCATGCGAGGGGCGTGAGTTGAAATGGACGGGGGAGAGTAATCTGTGCCACAGACTTACCGTCGTCCCTCATACGAGGGATGTGAGTTGAAATACGGCGCCAGCCCGGGTTAGGTCATCATACATCCGTCGCCCCTCATGTGAGGGGCGTGAGTTGAAATTTGCAACTGCTGAACTATACGCAATGACGTCGCCCCGGTCGCCCCTCATGCGAGAGGTGTGAGTTAAAATTTTCACTGTCACTTTCATTGTTGCGCGTACCTCCGTCGCCCCTCATGCGAGGGGTGTGAGTTAAAATCGTGATGGCCGCCCACCCAAATATGGAAAAGAACGTCGCCCCTCATGCGAGGGGCGTGAGTTGAAACGCGAAGATGCACATACAAATGTGCATCGCGGGGTCGTCCCTCATACGAGGGATGTGAGTTGAAATTTTCGGCGGAGTGTCAGGCACATTGCCACCGTGCGTCGTCCCTCATACGAGGGACGTGAGTTGAAATCATCGCCAGGGCAATTTTATCCCGCAGTTCGCGGGTCACCCTTCATGCGAGGGGCATGAGTTGAAATGTCTAAGTGTTTTTGGCCGATAACAGGCAGTATGTCGTCCCTCATGCGAGGAATGTGAGTTGAAATATCCATCAAAAAACAATTCATAGAAAGGAAGTCGCCCATCATGTGAGGGGCGTGAGTTAAAAGAGCTGGACCTGTACACAGTCCATGGGGTCGCCCCTCATGCGAGGGGTGTGAGTTAAAATATTGGTCTTGAAGTCATTTTTTCGATAGCCAATAATGTCGCCCCTCATGCGAGGGGCGTGAGTTAAAAAGGCCACGATGAGGTAGTTCTTTTCAAACGTCGCCCCTCATGTGAGGGGTGTGAGTTGAAATGTCAGTATAGCGCTTCGCATCCCCATCGTAAGCGTCGCCCTCATGTGAGGGGCGTGAGTTAAAATGCTGCATCAGTTGTATCATCGTTTTGCACGTCGCCCCTCATGCGAGGGGCGTGAGTTGAAAAGACAGATACTGCCGCTCAACGGATATGGTCGCTCCAAACAAAGGCGTGAGTTGAAATGTCTAAAACCACAACGATACGCGCAAGTTTATCATCGTCGTCCCTCATGCGAGGGGCGTGAGTTGAAAGTTTCGTGTATCAACCGCCAAATAGTCGCCCCTCATACGGGGGTGTGAGTTGAAATATGAACACGACAACACAAGAAAAAATCGCTGTGTCACTCTCATGAGGGGTGTGAGTTGAAATAACATGGGTTTACTGGACGATACACAAGTGGGTCACCCCACATATGGGGGATGTGAGTTGAAATTCATTTGGATAATCTGCAGACAGATAAACTGGGTGCCGCCCCTCATGCGCGAGGTGTGAGTTGAAATCTTGAATGCCTGTTCTGATAACAGAAGCAGGGACAAGTCCACCCCTCATAAGGGGATGTGAGTTGAAATTCCTTTCTGGGCTGCTGAAAATATTCAAGGACATGTCGTCCCTCATGCGCGGGGCGCGAGTTAAAATGGCTGTGGGGTCACCGTCTGCAATGCTGCAGGCGTCGCGTCGCCCCTCATGCGAGGGGCGTGAGTTAAAATGTTTTTGTGGCAGGGCCGGAACCGTCCAGGGGTGTCGCCCCTCATGCGAGGGGCGTGAGTTGAAATCATTGCCAGGGCGATTTTATCCCGCAGTTCGCGGGTCACCCTTCATGCGAGGGGCATGAGTTGAAATGTCTAAGTGTTTTTGGCCGATAACAGGCAGTATGTCGTCCCTCATGGGAGGGGCGTGAATTAAAGTGAGTTGAAATAAAATAGCAATTACACTATCGGATACGTTGCTCCTCATGCGAGGAGCGTGAGTTAAAATGCCATGACCCGTCCGCAGACGATAAAAGGAGGATGTCGCCCCTCATGCGAGGGGCGTGAGTTGAAAAAAACGCCGGTGCAAAACGATGATGCAGTTGCCCCTCGCATGAGGAGCGTGAGAAAAAAGGAGGGGATAATATTGAAAATTTCGTTACCCAAAATTCTTAAAGAAGAACCGTATAAAGTGCTCCAGACAGACCCGCACCTGGGAGACCATATCATGCTGCTGACGTTTGGCGGCAGCATCGCATATGGTACAAGCCGGGAAGGCTCCGATGTGGATGTGCGTGGTATCACCGCGAACGGGAAAAAGGAGCTGCTGGGCATGTCGAAGTTCGACCAGTATCGCAACCCGGAAATCGACACGACCATTTATAGCATGAAAAAATTCTTCCAGCTGGCCATCAACTGCAACCCCAACGCCCTCGAAATTCTCGGCTGCCCGCAGGAAGACTATGCCCATGTTTCGGAAACCGGTGCGCTGCTGCTGAAAAACAAAAACCTGTTTCTGAGCCGCCGGGCCATCAATACATTTGGGGTCTACGCCAAAACGCAGCTGGACCGGCTCAGACTGACGCTGGACTCCGAGACTGCCCCGGAAGAAAAGGCAAAGGACATTCTGGCTTCTTGTCAGGCTAGTATGAAGCTGTTTGAGGAAGAATACGATATTCCTCACGATTTCTTCATTCTGTGCCTGGATGAAAGCAAGGGCAAGGATGGCGTCCCTGAATTGTCTTTCCGCGTCAATCCGTCTGAAGCCGGTGACTATGATGCCGTTATCCCGGTGGAAAAGGCGAAGGCATACCTGAACGAATTTGCCGCAATCAAAAAGAGCTATGACTCACTGGGCAAGCGGAATGAGTATGCTTATAACCAGTCCAGGGAGCGGCTCAACAAGCATGCCATGCACCTTGTCCGCCTGTACCTGACTGGCCTGGATATCCTGGAAAAGGGCGAAATCAAAACGTACCGCCAGGAAGACATCCCGCTGCTCATGGACATCAGAAGCGGAAAATACATGGATGATTCCGGCCGCTATACCAAAGAATTTTTCGAGTTGGCAGACAGCTATCAGGACCGGCTGACCCATGCCGGAGAACACACGGATTTGCCGTATCTGCCGGATATCGGCGCCATTGAAGATTTGCTCGTGGAACTGAACGAGCGCAACCTCGCCATGATGAATTGAAGAAAGGGGACTAAGATTTAATGCCTGGATTGTATGATTTGCGTGTTTTGCTGCAGGAGAACGATACCAATGCGGAGCCGGCGCCTGTTCAGGAAAACCTTAGCAGCGACCATAAGAGCGATAAGTTCAATGTGGTTTCTGTCATGGCTTACCTGCTCGGCGTCCCGGAGCGTATTTTCGATAACCCACACGAAGCTCCGCAGCGCAGTATTTTCAATGAACTGAATGTACAGAAACCTGCCCGCATCATTCGGAATCTGTGCCGGCTGCGCAATGTTTTGCAGCAGCGGTATATGACGATTACCAATCAGATGGTGCGGGAAAACAAGGGCCTAAGCAGTATCAAGGAAGTGCCACGGGATGTGCTGCGCCAACTTTCCGATGATGGCATTTCCATTATCAAGGGAAACCGGCACACCGTAAACGAATACATCGCGGATATCAACAGCCTGATTTCGGACCGTATCAACAACTGTAAAAATCTCTTTCCGATTTGGCTGAACTGGAAGTATATCCGCGAACTTTTTGTTATGCCGGACGGCATGACGGAAAAGGGTATCAAGGCCGCCGCAGAACTGCTCTATCAAAACAAGCGCTTTTATCCGTATCAGTGCTACATGAACTGGCAGCCGACCGACTGCGGCAATATTCTTTACAATGACCGGAAATTTGTCACCAACCTGTATGAGTGGCACCAGGACTATTTCGGGGACATGAGCAAACTGGTCGATGTGTCCGAATCCACGAAAGGCAATATCCATAGCTATCTGGACAGCAGCAAAAAGACCGTACTTATCGTAGACTGTGAAAACAGTGACCCGTATAAGCTGTATGCCGCCCTGCGCGGGTTGAATGAGAGTCAGCTCGGCAAAATCAGCAAGATTATCCTGTACGATGATGTGCATGCCGCATCCGGCTGGGAGCTGCTCAATGAGTTCATCACCATTACGGTGGAACACCATGTTATCGAGCGCATCAATGAGCACAAGTCGCTGACGGATGTTACGCTCACGGCCGGCGCCTGCAAAGAGTTTTTCCAAAACCAAGTGGATTCCTTCATTCTGGTTTCCAGCGACTCCGATTTCTGGGCACTCATCCGGTCGCTGCCTGACGCCCGGTTCCTGGTCCTCATGGAACGGGATAAAAGCGGTACTCATATCAAGGAACAGCTGGAAAAGAACTCGATTTTCTACTGCTACATTGATGATTTCTATTCTGCAGAAACATCCGGCATGAAGACCAAGGCCATTCTCAAGGCCATGTACCAGAGTCTGGGCGCCTGCCAAATCAATATCAACGATATTCTTGAGTCTGCTCTTCAGAGCACCCGTACTAGCATGAGCAAAACTGAACGCGAACAGTTTTACAATACTTACATCAAACCCATGCACCTTGTTATTGCAGACGATGGTGATATCCATTTCGTCCTCAAGGCAAGATAAGGAACTGTTCAATGAATCAGGCTTCACATGAATTGGCGAAAGCCATGAAGAACATGGAAAGGGCATCCAGAACATTTCTCACAAATGAAATGCCCATTATTGTTCGCGTAAATGGGCGCCCGTTTCCTCAAGCCGATAAAAATATTACACAGCCACCTGAAACAATACACCAAAAAGCCATGAAGAATACGATGCTGGCTTTGTGTCACCACATCCAGGATTGTTGCCTTGGGTATACGTTCGGCAATGAGATTTCTTTCTTGTTGTTCCGGCAGGATGGAAAAGGCGTATGGTTCGATGGCGATACAGAGAAAATCACAAGTAGTGTTGCCGGTTTGGCAACACTGACTTTTTACAAAGAACTGGCGCAATGCGCCAATAAAGACGACAAAAAACACTGTGACGAAACGACAATTCAGAATTTCTATTTTACAGTCACCGCCTTCAATCTTCCGCTGAAATCTGTAGACGACTATTTTCTGTGGCGGCAAAATGAGTGTATCCGCAAATCGGTAACATTGGCTGCTATAACACTAGCTGGAATGGACTCCCAAAAAATCCAGGGGAAACAAATACCACAGCTTCTCAAAATTCTTCAAACCAACGCAACACCCTGGGAATCCCTTCCCATGCAAAACCGCTACGGTCTTTTTGCTGTGCAAAAGAAAAGGGAAAAACTCAAATTCGCCAATGGTCATATAAAACCCTTTACCCAAAACCGGTGGGGGATTTATCCGCAAACACCACGGCTTTATTTCGAAAAAAGTCCGTTTATAATAAATCATCTTGCCTGTACCAACACCCAAACCAGAAGAAGGTGATTATCTTGCCCAATAATACAGTTGGCATAATGATAAAAGAAATACATCACATTCGATGTGGAAATGAGAAATGCCGTTCCATTATCATTCCGGGACAAAAAATCTGGACAGTAACGGTTCTGGACGAAAAAGGGGGTTCTTCCACCCATATTTGCTGTTGTCCGAAATGTGCCATGCAGCTAAAGCGCAGTTCGATTTCTCATTATGAGAAGATTGTCGCCAGCTTAAAAGCTGCACCGGTTATGGTCGGAAAAATGGCAAGACCCATATCCCATACATGATATTCAAGCTGCTGGTGTATATCGCACCGGCAGCTTGTCTTTTATTTCCCGCCCGCCTTTTGCATTGCAGTTGCTTATTGAATGTGGTATAATATATTCGTCAATAAAAGTACACGCAGAGAGGTATCACTATGAATTCTGTTATCAAATCAAATAGTACGCGGAACAACCGCGCCCTTACTGCGGAGTGGTCTACACCGCAGGACCTGTTCAACAAGCTCAACGATGAATTCCATTTCACCCTGGATGCCTGTGCCCAGCCGTTCAACGCCAAATGCACCAAGTTCTTCAGCCCTCAGCAGGACGGCCTGAAGCAGAGCTGGAAGGGTGAGCGAGTCTTCTGCAACCCGCCGAGCGGTACGAAGTCGTTTTATCAGTGGGTCCACAAAGCCTCTGATGAAGCGCACAAAAAGGATACGCTGGTCGTGATGCTGCTGCCGGTATCTACCGACAGCGCCTGGTTCAAGAACTACATCTATCATCAGCCCGGTGTCATTATCCGTTTCCTGCCGGAACGTGTGAAGTTCACGAATCCGGTCGTTCCGTCCTGGGTCGATGGAAATACGGAGTCGGGGAAATCCCGCGATGGTTCTATGCGCCCGACTATGGTGGTTATCTTCACCGGGGAAAAGAAGAAGTTCCGCGTGGAGTGAATTCCGCCTTTTTATAGAATACGGCCGAGAAAACCCACTGCGTAAGCTGTGGGATGAAAGGCCGATAAGTCAGCGTTCATGGTTTCGTAGAGGTTTCAATGCAAAGAAGGAGGTGGCAAAATGCGCACTGTCATCAAGACGTACAAATTCAAGTTGTACAAAAACAAAAAGAATAAATATCTGAATGACGGTATCGACATTGCTGCCTCCATCTGGAACTACTGCATTGCCATGCACCGCCACTACTATAAAGCGTTCGGAAAACATCTTTCTGCCAACAGGCTGATGAAACACATCACCAAGGTCAAGAAAACGCTTCACCCGGAATGGAAAGCCCTCGGTAGCCAAGCCGTTCAGGATGTTGTCCAACGAGTTGACCGTTCCTACAAAGCGTTCTTTGACCATGTGAAGCAGAAACGCCACGGCAGAAAGTCGCCGCCATCGTTTAAGAAGCGGAGCCGATATTCCAGTTTCACGCTTAAACAGGCTGGATATGCTTTCTATAATAACAGTAACCGCGTCACAATTATGGGTCGGGAATACAAGTATTGCAAATCCAGGCCCATGGAGGGGACTATCAAAACGCTCACCGTAAAGCACAATGCGCTGGGAGAAATCTATCTCATCGTCGTCACCAAGCAGGAGTACAACGACATCCTTCCGCGAGCAGGTAAAGCTGTCGGGATGGATTTTGGTTTGAAGCACTTCCTTAATCTGGATGACGGCACTGTGATAGATTCGCCCCAGTGGTATAAAACCGCTCTTCGTGAATTGCGAGCTGCCCACCGTGCGGTGTCTCGCTGCCAGAAAGGCAGCAACAACCGCCGGAGAGCAATCCGCCATCTTGAACGGGTGTACCAATGCATCAGCAACCGAAGGCGCGATTGGTTCTTCAAGCTGGCAAACCAGCTTGTCGGAGAATACGCCATCATCTGCATTGAAGACCTCAATCTGGATGGGATGAAACGCCTGTGGGGGCGGAAAGTTTCCGACCTTGCTTTTGCTGAGTTTGTCGCCATTCTGGAATGGGTGGCCAGCAACGCCGGCACCACGGTCGTGAAAATCGACCGATGGGCACCTTCCAGCAAGGCTTGCCATGTGTGTGGAACGGTCAACCCGCGCCTCACACTGAAACAGCGGCGCTTGGAGTGTGATTGCTGCCATACTGTTCTGGATAGAGATACCAATGCAGCTATCAACATTAAACGGCTCGGACTGGCCCAGTTGGGATATACAGCCTGAACGATTCAATATCAGGTGGGCGGGGCATCGTCCACTGCTGAGGAGCGTAAGACTGGGTCAGCCAGCAGCTCCGCTGACGCACAATCTCACAGTGCAGCGGGAAGAATCCCACTGCGTGAGCTGTGGGAGTATGTCAACACAGAGCGGATGAACAAATACATCAGCGAAACCCATCGCTTCATCATGCCTTTGCTGGAAAAGGCCATGGTTAAATACCCCCAGGATTCCAACCAATTTTTTATGCTCAAATATCATTTGACCAGTCTGCTGGATTTGGCTGAAAGATGCCTGAATGATGAAACCGCAACAACCAATACGAAGTGAAAGGAAAATTATCGTGAAAAGAATCAGTGGGTCCTTTTACAGCAAGGACTATCAGCATAAGTTTACCATGGAAGCAACCATCCGCCGGGTCTTCCGGGACTATACCGGCCATCTGGTACAGGACACCGGCGCGGTCAAGAAACTCGCCGATAACGAGCAGGCATGTGATGATGTGACCATCAAAGTCTTCGGCAAAACCCGGACGGATGTGGTGGCCATCGCCAAGGCATATGTCATTCAGGTATATGCCCAGAACGTCGGACTGATGAAAACGATGAACTTTGAAAGTGCCCGGGATGCCGGAAGCTGCTACGCATCGATGCAGCTGAACCGGCAGCGTCTGGCCATTTCCCGCTATGACAAGGCCACCGCTTCTGTCCTGGTCATTGAGAGCATCGAAGTGACGCAGGAGTACCGCCGGAATCGTGTGGCTACGTCCATTGTGGACTATCTGCTGCACACCATCCGCACCGACTATGTCACGGCCATCGTGCCTCTTACCTATGTGCCGATTGTCAGCAAGTATATGGCATCTCCCGCCATGACTAATACCAAGGCGGCGGAAAACTTCCTTGAAAGCCTCCAGTTCAAATACAGCGAAAACCTCAACATCAACAACGCCGGGGTTCCGACGCCCATGCGCTTCTACCACATCATCAAGGAGTAACCCACGCCCATGAAACAAACCAGCTATGTGTTTGCCGTTGCCAACTCCCAGGAGGCCCGGTATCTCGCCGAGCATGTGCTTCCCCAGCTTTGGGAAGATGGTCACAAAACCATTGTCCTCGTGGCTCCGGACAATCCGGAATTGGCGGAAATCCAGTCGTTTTTCCGAATGGGACATATGATGCCGCAAGACCAGTACCCGTACAATCTCGGCTATACGGCAGTACGTGAATTGAAAAAGACCGAAGATGGGTATACGGCCAAGCCTATCTATGAGGATATCGTTGTGTGTGACGGGCCTTTTACCGCCGCAATCTCTACGAAGCTCACGGCCCGTCTGGCTTTGGAAGCACGCGCAATGAACCGTCCTGTCATTGGTTTTTCCGATACGATGGAAGATGGCGAAAGGTGGCAGCAGGAGTTTCTGGAGGAACATCGGAAGGCCAACCACCCGGTCTTATCCAGGAAACACCCGGCGCCGCCTTACATCGTTGGCTTCCGGATGGATAACAATGCACTTTATGAAGTGCTTTCTGCATTGGTGTGAGGAAAAGACCATGAAGAAAGTGCTGAACGTTATTGGTGCATGTCTGGCAGGTATTCTCTGCATTGCCGTTGTCGGCTTTTATCCGGCAAAAAACCATATCAATAAAGAACTGACACGCTATAAACTCACCACTAAGATTGAAGCACTGACAGAAATTGACCGGCCGGATATTCGGGAAGGAAACAGACGTACAAAATCTGTACCGGTGCCGAATATCGACCTTACAACGATAGACTACGACCAATACGACGATATTCTGGAGGAACTCCAGAATATCAAAGACACTGCCAAAGCTGATGCGGAATCGGCTTTGGCAAATTTTATTGCTATTTCAAAAACAAACCATTTCGCTACGGAACAGTATGCACAAATCAAAAACGCCACAACCAGCATTGAAAGCCTGGAAGACTTGCTTTGTTATGTGGACAGGGAAAAAGCCCTGATTTTATCCCAAAATAAACTTTTTGCCCTGGAACAGCAGACAAAGCATTCGGCAAAAGCAGTACAAGATACGTATTGGAACCTACTGGATAATTATGTCCAGGTAGCTTTTCAGGCAAACGCCATTGAAGAAGAAATAAAACAGAAGACTGAGGAATATGAGGCACAACAAAGAGAATGGGAGGAACAGCAGCGACAGGTCGCCGAACAAACGTGGCAAGGTGTTCCGGCGGGAGCTGCCGGACGGCTGAGAATTCCCCAATACAACATCTCTATTCCGTTGTATGCCAGCCAATCCCAAAGCACAGTAGATGCCGTAAATAGTGCCGCTTATTTCCCGTTTAATGGGGTTATGGTAATTGGCGACCACTGGAACCAGAATGGTTTCAGTGCTGTAAGAAATATGGCAGTCGGAACCAGGGTTTACATTGACAATCCGGACGGGTCAACCTCCAGCTACTCGGTTACTTGGAGCGGTTCCGGCACCAATACAGCAACCCAGCTTCTCTTCCCGGATGGCTCTGTTGTGGATGGAAGATATGGGGGACTTGTGCTCTATACATGTAAAAGCAACTGGCAAGATGTTGCACTGGTCTGCTGTGGTTAAGAGCGAAAGGAGGTTGGGCCGTGGCAAGTAAAAATGTGACGGATGATGTTGCTCCACCTGTACCATCTATCGAAAATGGATTCTACGCTTTCTTCTCTGTACTGCAGCCCGGTTTTGCCGTTGTCAGTTCGATACCCATAGATGAAATCGAAGAAGAACAACCGGGAAAGGTATATGTTTTCGATGAACAATATGAGGTTTCCAAGGAAGCCGAAGAATGGTTTATCCGCTTTGCTTTGCGATGGAAAGCAAAAGGTATTATCCGCGATTTCATAGATGTTCGGAAAAACATCCATTACCAGGACGTGGATGTGGATTTTATATGCATCCTGCCTGACGGAACAAGACGCACTTACGAAGTAAAAGGGGACTTTACAAAAACCGGAAACCTGTTTGCCGAGTATGCCGTTCCAACCTATGTCGTTGACGACAATGACAGAAGAAAAATCATCACTAGGTATGCAAAACTGGGATGGTTGTACAGGTCCCAGGCCGATTACATTTTCTATTATTACTCGGCATTTCAGAAAATCTACATGTTCGATTTGCCCTATTTTGCTGCGTGGGTAGACAGCATGAGTCTGCAATGCAACTTCAAAAAAAGAAGAAAAGCGATTCCATTTCCCATCCGTGGCGCCAAAAACCTGGTAAGTGAAGATAAACCGTATGGCTCATATTATTACGGGCTTGGTTATATTGTTCCATTGAAAGAAATTGAAAGCTCCTACCAGAAAAATCATTTTCTGAAAATTTATCACATCACATCCGACTCCAAAAAAGAGAAGGCTACAGGTGAATTATTACAACAATCTGAGAAAGGAAGTGAAAGTCGCCATCCAAATCAATAGACCCGTTGTTTGCATATAAAGCAAAGACATAACAGAAAGGAGTTGAAGACACATAGTGTGCCGGAAAATGTTCCTGGCCATCTTGTGTCGAATTCGAATGAATATGAAATACAAACTGCTGGCGCTGCTGCTGTGCGCCACAATGGGAATTTCCCTGGCAGGCTGCACCAAAGGTGGAGCAAAAGAATCTACTGCTGAAACTGCAGCGACCCATGAAACCGCAACAAACGAAACGGCCTACAGTGCCGCATTGGATGACACCGGCTTTTACACCGGCATCCGCGCCCTGGACTACATCCAGCTGCCGGATGGTTATGAGGACCTCACCATCCCGGAAGAATACACTACCGTGTCAGATGAAACCATCGACAGCGATATGCACGATATGATGGCCAACCTCAATCTGACACAACCGGTAACGGACCGGGCGGTCCAGGAAGGCGATGTTGTCGTTATTGATTTTGTCGGCACCATCAACGGCGTTGAATTCCAGGGCGGTTCTGCCACCGGATACAGCCTTGAAGTCGGCAGCAATACCATGATTGCCGGCTTTGAAGACCAGATTCTTGGCCACAATATCGGCGATACGTTCGATATCACCGTTACATTCCCGGATAACTACGGACAGACGCAGGATGCCAACGGCAATACCATCGACCTGTCCAATCAGACCGCAGTGTTCAAAACGACTCTGCAGTCTATCTCTGTTTATAACATGACCGACAGCGACGCCCTCAACGCCTTTGCCGGCAATTATACACTGAATGATGGCAGCCAAATCGATACAGTCGAAAAAGCTCGCCAGTATTTCAAGGAATACGAGCAGTATAAAGGCGCATCCACATATCTGGCCGATTATCTGATGACCAACTCCAAAATCATCAAGGATATTCCGGAATCCATCTTTGACCAAGAGCGGCAGTTGGAAACCATCTATGTCAATAACAAGGCAGCCCAAAACGGTATGTCTATAGAGGATTTTCTCGCCACTGGCGGGTATGACAGTATTGATGCCTACCTGGAAGACGGAGCTGAATACATCCAGCAGGATGTCCAGTATTGCTTCATCATTCAAGCAATCGCCGAAGACCAAAACATCAAAGTGACTGACGCAGACATTCAGAAATACTTTGTCGGAGATGCCGAATCGGCCATCTCCACCTATGGCAAGGGATTTGTAGCTCAACAGACATTGGCTGTTATGGTAATGGACAATCTTATTTCTTACTAAAAAGAAAAGAAATGGCTTCTTTGCGTTGCAGATTCTTTGCAAATGTGGTATAATATAAAAGTAGCGAGGAAACCCGCTACGAATCCCGTCCATTTTACGCCTCCTCACATTCCGCACCGCTCCCCTGGCAAAACAGGGGAGCAACATGCTGGCATAGCTCAGTTGGCAGAGTGACTGATTCGTAATCAGTAGGTCGTGAGTTCGACTCTCACTACCAGCTCCAATGCAGCGTTTTGAGCTGTGTAAAATGTTGCCCACTCCTAAAACTATACTTCGAATATTCGATTCTCGGGCAGCGACCTTTATCTTGGGTTTTGATTTATGGGAATCGGGTAAAACCGCTTTATAAATCGGAGAGACTTCTCCGGCCGAGAAGCGTAAGCGGTTGCGGCATTTTTATTTGCACTTGTAGCTCAACTGGCAGAGCGGCGGTATTGTAAACCGCGGGTTGCAGGTTCAATTCCTGTCGGGTGCTCCATTCATTTCCTTACCTCGTGTTTGGAAATGTTTTATATGACCGTGTGACCGAGAGGTTGATGGTGGTGGTCTTGAAAACCATTAGTCTCCAAGGCTCGTGGGTTCGAATCCTACCACGGTCGCCACTTCCAGGCGAGCGGTTTTCTCTTACCACTCCACCTGGGCACCCCGTATTGCGCGGGTCTACAAATCCCCGGAACTTCCTTACATGTCCTTCCAGACATCCATCAAGCCATGAGAATCCATCTGACTGCCGGGGAGCCTGTTTCTGCACAGGTATTTTTCCAGTCAGTGGGCAAGCCGCAGAGCTTTTCGTTCGGTATGGTGCAAGCGGCTGCCGAACACCCATAACAGGCGGGTAAAAGCCTGTTAGCCGTTCCAGGATAGCTACCTTCACGCGGTGAGCGGCGAGAACGATGTTCTATCGGCCAAACGCTATCTGCCATGCACCGGTCGTATTTAACGGTTAGTACATTGGCCTTCCAAGCCGAGGGCGAGGGTTCGACTCCCTTTCGGTGCTCCAAAAACGTCAATGGGCCACGCAGCGAGTCGTGGACAATCCAAAGGCGTATGCCAGATGATTTGCGGTACTGGGGAAGAAAACAACCGCAACCACAGCTGTTTCAAACAGCTTCATAACGATAATCATTGACACGCAGAGAAGAGGAAAAGAAACGTGGTCCAGTCTATGAACGAAATCTTTGCCCAGCATGGACTTTTCTACTGGTGCAGCTCTGCCGGCGACATTCGCATGCCCGGTGACGGGCAACGGTATATCGTCCACCATCCTGAAGACCTGCCGCCGGCCGTCCGTCAGCTTTATGAAGCCTATCAGACGGAAGCCGGGGAGTGCATGCGGCACGTCGTGACGTACAACGGCAATCCGGGAATGTGCCTGATGGCCTTGTACGACAAGTCCTACTATAACGACATCTGCGATGACCACGGCATCACAAACAAGACGTGTGCCCAGGAAGCCATCCTGTTGGATGTGGGATTCCAGCTGCTCATTCAGCAGGCTGAACGCATGTCGAAAGACCCGGCCTTTGATGGGTGTACCTGTTTCGTCGGCAACAACACGGACCCGGATGGTCATGAGCTGGGTCTGTTCATTCCCGCAAAGTTGGCAAAAAACATCGATACCATCGAGAAGGAGTTTTGCCAGTATCTGTACCCGGAATCCGAGAAGGAACTGATTGTGAAAACAATGAGTTTCCTGCGCCCGGACAACGGCTGATTTTCGATACCAGTCGGACCTTGTCCGACTTCTATAATGCCAGGTAGCTCAGTCGGTAGAGCAACGGACTGTTAATCCGTGGGCCATGGGTTCGAGTCCCATTCTGGCAGCCAGAACCCTGCAGCGGCGAAGTACAAGCCGGACGGGCCTCCCCAGGACCTGCGACACCCGGAGGCAAGAGCTGCTCCTTTTCGGTCCCGATGATTCCTGACGGGCAAGAGGCAGTACAGGAAGAACTGGCCACCCATTTGGCCATGACCGTTTCCACATACCGGAAAAGCGATGCATTGAATGGTGCAGACCACAACACCAATATGGTTTGGTGCGAACGGGGATTGGATTCGCACAAATCGCAATCACTCAGCGATTTCCCCTATATACGCTTCGATAGTTCAATCAGGTTAGAGCACCAGCCTGTCACGCTGGAAGTTACGGGTTCGATTCCCGTTCGAGGCGCCACGATGCCGCATAGTCCAATATCCGGCGATGCATTTTCCGCATAACGCAGTGAGGATGCTTCCCACCGTTGTCACATCCACGGTGGAGAGGAAAACTTGTTACCATGATGTGTGGGGCAAGCTGTACTGGGCGGCTTCAGTACAGAACCAGCAAGCCGATGTGGAAATCTTTCACATCTTAATCTGACGCACACTGTCTAGGCTTGCTTACATGGCCGATTAGCTCAGTTGGCAGAGCACCTGCTTAGGGAGCAGGCAGGAGGTCGCAGGTTCGAGTCCTGCATCGTCCACCAGTTGATACACACACAAATCTAAAGTAGAAAGGAGAGTCGGACATGGATAAACCGGAAACCAATGCCGCTCCCAACGCCGAAGCAGAGCCTGCCTCTGAAGAGAAGGAAGAATCCAAGAAGGCGACAAAGACCAATCCCGTGGCCTGTATGGGCTATTGTCCCGTTCTTTTCTTCGTCCCGTATCTGGTCCACCCCGATAATGAAGACGAAAATGAAATGAACCGGGCCTGTGGTATTCAGGGGCTGTGGATGCTGATTGCCTTCGTGGTACTGAACCTTCTTCGCACCATCGTTTCGTATTTGTATCTGCCGGGTCTTTACGGACCGCTGAAAATTGCCTTCACGATTGTGAACGTCATTCTGCTTGTCGTAACCGTCATCGGGATGCTTCGTGCTTACAACGGAAAGGTTATGCGGCTGCCCGTGGTTGGCAAAATCGACCTTATCAAAAAGGCTATGGGGAACTAACCCGGCGGACAATCAAATACGAGAGGAGGGTAATACATGGAAAACAAACAGCGGTATTTGCTGGCGGCATCCTCCGTGCGTATGGTATGGACGTTGGCGCCATCGTCAAAAATGGCAGCTACTGCATCAACGGCCGCTGCTATGAATATGTGTGCCGTGCTTTCCGGCTTCCGGTTTCCAAAAAGGAAATCGAGTATGATGTCAACCGCAACCACCAAATTTACATCAATTCTATTTGAGAAAGGGGCAAGAAACAATGCAGATTTCACCGGCGTATGCCAGTAAACTGGTCCGTCAGAAGAGCGACCAGATTCGTGTTCTTCTCGCCGAAGAGCGGGAAACCTCCACTACCACGGCCTGTGTGGGCGAAGATGTCAGCGAAATGCGCAATCAGTACGATTTCAAAGACATGCAGGACAAAATTGAGGCCCTGAACCGGGACATCCTGAAGCTGAAGCACAGCATCAACCAGTTCAACGTGACGACGGTCCTTCCCGGCACCGACTACACGGTGGATGCCGCGCTCGTGCGCATGAAGATGCTTAGCGACATGAAGGCACGGCTCGCCAACATGAAGCAGATGCAGCCTGTGGTTCGCCACAGCGGTGGGTTTGGCAACAAGCAGCCGGAGTATACCTACCGCAACTTTGAGGCCGCCGACGTGAGTCAGGCATATACGAACGTCGAAACCGAGCTGACCAACATCCAGCTGGCTCTGGACAAGGTCAACCTGGAATCCGTTCTGACCGTGGACATCGAGAGCTGATACTCTCTTCCGGGTGTTTATACTGCTTTTGCGGTTTCACTGAATTTCTTGAATAAACCTCTAACAAAGGTTTCCGGTAGGCTGTCAATGTACCGGCATCGTCAGTGTCAATGCTTATTCAGTTATTTACAAGCGTCAAGGTTTTATGGTCGTTGTAAATTTCTGGGTTTGATATAACACTTCTTCATAGGAATCAGATAAACACCGAAAACTTTGTGCTGCCTTTGGCGGCCAGCCGGGGAAGTTCGGTTTCACCCGGCATTTTTTATTATCTAATACGCTGTAAAAACCCGTACTTTAGTATAGGAACATTACAGCAATACTGAACTGCAGAAACGGTTGGAGTTACAGTGTTTATGACCTCTGCCTTATTCAACTTTTCTTGCGCCGAACAGTGTTTTATGGTATAGTATGGGCAACACCAACGATTAAAGGAGTATAAAACATGACCGAACAAGATATTTTGTCTGCAGTGCAGGATATTTTCCGCGACAACTTTGACGATGACAGCCTGGTTATCACCCGGGAAACCTGTGCCGACGATATCGAGGACTGGGACAGCCTGGAACAAATCAACTTGCTGACCGCCATCGAGAAGAAGTTCAACATCAAGTTCAAGTTGGCCGATGTGCGCGACCTGAAAAATGTGGGCGACCTGCTGGATTTGGTAGCACGCATGGTTTGACGCCGTTTCTGCGTCAATTTTCCTGTAACCGATGGGCGGCTCTGTGCCGCCTTTTTTGCAAAAAAGGAGCCTGCGATGAACCACTATACCCTGGCCGACATGACACCGGGCCTAACCGAAGAATTTACCGTCACCATTACCGCCGAGATGATGGAGGCTTTCTGCGCCATCACGGGGGATGTTTCGCCCATCCATATGGATGCTGATTATGCCAAGGGCCGCGGATATCCCGGGCGGGTAGTCTACGGCATGCTGGGCGCCAGCTTTTTCTCCACCCTGGCGGGTGTTTATCTGCCAGGAGAACATTGCCTGCTGCATGGCGTGGAGTGTAAATTTGCCAAACCGATTTTTATAGGCGATACGCTGACTGTGCGCGGCACGGTTGTCAATGTGAGTGAAGTCGGAAGTGAGGCCGAAATAAAGGCCGTTATCACAAACCAGAACGGCCAGCGGGTGACCCGTGGCATCATCAAGGCAGGACTCGCCAAATAAGAGAGGTTGCTTATGTCATACACCTATTTGATTACCGGCGCCACCAGCGATGTGGGCCGCGCTCTCATCACTCGGTTGCTGGCAAGCGCCCCCGATGCGTTGGTGCTTGCCCAGGGCTGCGGCGACCTGGACAAACTGGCCGATTTGTGCCAGCAGTTTCCCGGGCAGGTGCGGCCTTTTGACGTGGACTTGTCCGACCGCGCCAAGGTAGACACCTTTGTTCAGCTCTTGGAGACCACTGCTCCCACTCCCACACACTTTATCCATCTGCCGGCTCTGCCGGTGGTCAATACCAGATTCAAAGCCTTTGACCAGACCCGTTTTGATAAAGACCTGGAAGTGCAGGTTCACAGTGCCGTGCGCATCTGCCGGACGGTTGTGCCGGCCATGGCCAAGGCCAAGTTTGGCCGGGTACTGTTTATCCAGACCAGCTACACCATCGGCTGTCCTCCCAAAAACACCGCTGCCTATGTGATGGCCAAGAGTGCCATCGGCGGACTGGTGAAGAGTCTGGCCGTGGAATATGCCAAGTTCGGTGTGACCGTCAACTGTGTAGCTCCCAGCATGATGGAAACCAACTTTTTGAAAGACACTCCCGACCTCATCGTACAGGCAGCCGCCGCCGACAACCCCATGGGCCGCAACGCCACTCCCGATGACGTAGTGCCGGCCATGGCGTTCCTGCTGTCTGATGAGGCGGGCTTTATCACTGGCGTGACGCTGCCGGTCACAGGAGGGTCAGCCATTGTCTGATATCACTTTCCGGCTGGCCCGCCTGGGAGAAGACCAAGCCATCCAGGAATTCATCAACCAGCATTTTGATATGCGTTTGCCCTTGCTAAACCGGCCAGAGCTGTACCAGTATTATTATGCAGGCCGGGGCGGTGTGCCCCAGTTTGCTGTGGCCGAGCAGGATGGGGAATACCTGAGTGTCGCCGGCTATATACTGGCCAGCGCTGCCCGTTGTCCCGATGTGTGGGTAAGCGTGTGGGTGGCCGCAAAAGGACACAACGGTGTAGGGCTGGAACTGATGAACGCGCTGCCGAGTCTGTTGCATGCAGATGTAGTGGCCTGCAACAACATCCGCCCCAAAACCTGCACGCTTTATCGGTTCCTGGGCTGGCAAGCCGAGCGGGTGCCCCACTATTACCGGCTGGGGCAGTGCCAGGACTACCAGTTGGCAAAGCCGCTGCACCATACCATACCATCGGTCCGGAAGGACCTGGGCCTGGAAAAGGTAGAATCTGCTGCCGACCTGATTTTTTTGGGAATGCCACCCACGCCACATACTCCTCGCAAGGATACCTGGTATCTGCAGCGGCGGTATTTCGACTACCCACATTTCCACTACGATGTGTGGGTTGCCCGGGAAAACGGAAAGCTGCTGGCCTATCTGGTCACCCGCACGGTCACTGCACAGGATACCGGCTGCGCAGCGGTAGTTCGGCTGGTGGATTTCATCGGTGAAGATGCCGTCCTGCCCCGGTTGGGAGGTGCCATCGACACCATTGTGCGCCATGCCGGTGCCGAGTATATCGACTGCTACAATGTGGGGATTCCTTCGGCTGTCTGGCAAGCCGCCGGCTTTACCGAGCGAGTGGAGGGCGACGGGACCATTATCCCCAACTACCTGACACCGCCCTTGTGGAAAAACACCGAATACTACTATTTTACCAACAAACCAGAAAATTTTGTTTTGTTCAAAGCGGACGGCGACCAGGACCGTCCCAATCTTACCTGAAATCCATAGCTGGGGCTGCCGGTGAACGTCCGTTTGCTGGCGACCTTGGTCCTGGTTAAAGAAGACTCCCACAGTGGAAACACCATGGGAGCATATAAGGGCCTGCAATGGTATTCGACGTAGGTCTGAAGGCCATGTCACGTGGGGATGCCACCGCCTTATGGGGCACCAAAAAAGTAACTGACAACACTCGTTACGCTACCCCCGTCGCGGCTTGATTGCCGCCGGAGGGCCAAAACGGCACACCCTGTACCGGGTAAGTGCATGAGGTTTATCGATACGGTATATGCGAGTATCCGGCTCAAAGCATCTTCGGAGACCGGAGGTTAAGGTCATCGTTTCTTCCCTCCCAAATATAAAGAAGCACGGGCAACCACTGATTTCCTTTGCTGATTGAGGTGTCCTCAGACCAAAAAGACAATCAATCAGCTATCACGTAAGTAGAACATGGAGATAGGGCAGACGGACACGGGTTCGATTCCCGTCAGGTCCATTTTTGCGAAATGTAGCCAAGTTAGTGTAAACCATTGGTGTAAACTATACAAATTTTATCGTAGCAATGCGATATATTTCTTTTTGTAAGAGTTTACACCAAGACGACACCTGATTTGGCTACATTTCTTTTTTTATGCCGAATAAAATCACACAGATTTTGAATATAGTAGACGAATTCATGATTTCAATGCATATTTCATGAAAACACATGGATGTTTATGCAAGTCTATCAAAAATCAGTGTGTAAACCATTGTAAACCGCTTCTCCATCAATAAACAACGTACGAATGTATAAAACACGGAACTGTAAGACTTGACACTTAATGGTTTACACAAATGGCTACATTTTTTCTATCTGTTCAAATTATGGGAAGGAGTTTGTTTGCGAAATGGAATCAATAAAGCTCAGCCATGTTCTTCTCGTCCTGGCTGCTATCCCGGTTATTGTTGCCGGCATCATTTGTCTTATAGTAGGGACATTGCTGATGACAGACTGGACGACCCAAATTATCGGAGAAAATCTTTCTTATTTCAGCGATATTCTGGGGCTTTTCAGCAATATCCTGGGAGTCCTCATTGATATCGGCGGAGCCATTGTTTTGGCGCAAGGATGTGCCGTTATCATTCTTTCATCGAAGGCAAAAAAATACGTCAGGAACACAAAGGATTCGATTGTCCGTTATAGGACATACATCACCATTGCGGTTGCTCTTTTGCTGCTTGCAACAGTGTTCAATGTATTTTATTGGATGTCGGTTACCGTTGTGTTTCCCATTTTCAGTGCCATATACGTCATCTACATTATTTCTGCAGCAGTCTACGCCTGCGTAATTGCTTATTCCAAAGAAACTTTTGAGCAAATCGAATTGCCAAAAGACGACCCGCAGTGAGCCTCACCACAAACAACATTGGAGGAAATGGCACAATGTCGTATAGCTTCGATATGTATTTTGCCAAGGCCGACTCTTTGCAGGAAGCACTGTTTCTGGCCAACAAGTTCGTTGGTACTATCTGTACCTTGCCGAAGATGAAAGAAGCCATCAAGGAGAACGCCCTGTTCCTGCCGTCTGTAAAGTATGTCGGCAAACCGGACGAACGAAAGTTTTCTGCTCTGGCAGACAAATACTTTCTGTACAGCTTATTCAATTTTCGGTTCGTATACTGGAAAAAGCACAAATTGCTTGGCATGCAGGATATGCAGGATTTCCGGGATGACTGGAAGAAAGTTTCGGGATTGAAAGAAGTCAGCTGGGTATTGTTCCAATCCTCTTGTTCCCAGAATATGGCATTACAGGAATGGCCCCGGGAGATTCCGTATTTCAAAAAGGTATGCCGGGAATATGAGCGAATGCTCAGTAAAAATCCTATGGTAACGATTCAAACACTTCAAAAGCGCGGTGAATATGTCTGCGACGACACAGAAGGATTGGCAATCGGACTGCCCCGCCAAAACATTTTCACGAAATTGTTCAGCAAGCAAAACCAGGCAATTCAGGAACGGGATAAAACCTTTGAGTACATCGTTTTGAGTGCTTTGTATACCCATATTTTTGAAGAGCTGGACCTGGGTGCCTGGTTATACGGCAACGACTCTCCGGCTTTTGAACGTTTTTCCATCAATGGCATTCATACAACTGAAGATGTATTTGACTTGGATGCCAGAACACGAATCTGTGTCAATGATATCTGTGACAATATCGACAGCAAGAAAAGCGAAATCGTACCCGTCTATCTGGAAGACAACAAAACCATCTTGAAGATGTTCAAGTATGTCCATCTCCGCAAAGAAACAGAAAGTAACCCCCAAGCAATCGTTGAAAAAGCCGTTCGGGAATTCATGAAAACCGAGGAATGGAAAAAGTTCAGCATCGCCGCCGGTATCACAGAAAAAGGCTCAACCTGCAATCAGGTGCTGTCGGCCGTACCAGACTATTGGTTCCGCCGGTACGGTTTGTATCCGCTCAGAAAAGACCAGTATACCGACCCGGTTTATCTGCAGTGAATTCATGCGTCCCGGCGGAAATCAGGAGTGGGTGCCCGCTCTTTGTTCGTTGCAGATGCTATAAGCGAGTGGTATAATATAGAAGAACGCTTGCTAGATAATCAATAGCTAACACTGGTTTTCCAAGCAGCAGACAATCCAATGAAAAGGAGGAAAGTAGTTTGGTTGAATTGAAAATTTCCAGCGGCAGCACTGTACAGACAAAGAACACCATCCTGGCGTTGCTGGCGGCGGCCGGTCCGGAAAACATTGCCGAAATCATCGTCAAAGATGACAAGAACATTCCTATGGCCCAGGACGCAAAGACATGTCTGTTGACCATCCTTCTGCACCTTGATGGACAGAGAAAAGACGGCAAACCTTCCCTGGCATCCGCCGGCGACATTCAGCTTATCACGAACGAGTTTTCCTACGGATTCTCGGGCACCGGGCCTTCCGACTTGCTGGAAGTGCTGCGGGCGGCCGGAGTCACTCCGGAGATGCTCCCGGAAGAATCCATTTTCGCGCCTTCCAGCAAACGCCTGAACATTTGTTTCTCTGCCCGCTACTACTGTTACGGCAAACTCCGGGAGATTTCCCCTGTGGAAGAACCCAAACAGATGTAAGGGGGAGCACTCATGGGTAGAAGCGGAGCAGGCGGCGGTTCATCCCGTGGCGGCGGCGGTGGTGGAGGACGCGGCAGTATGGGCCGGTCTTCCAGCAGCGGCCGTTCCGGCATATCGCACCACTATTCAGGTTCATCATCGTTTCATTATCATCCGTCATATCATCCGCATCATGGCGGATATCATTCCGTTCACATCTATTCGGGCGGCGCAGGATTTGGCGGCTCGATACGCAGCAGCTTATTCACCATCATCTTCATCATCGTCATGTTTGCGTTTGTCGCAATGCCGGCCGCATACAAAAACCAACCGGTCACTGCATCCACGGTAAACCGCGAGCCATTGCCCGCCGGGTCCGTTCAGGAAACCGAATACTATACCGACACGCTGTTCTGGTTCGGCAACGACACGCAGCTGCTCAACGGCATGAAGCACTTTTACCAGAAAACAGGCGTACAGCCGTATCTGTACATTACCGACACTGTAGACGGTTCACGCAACCCGTCTTCTTCTCAGATGGAGGAGTTTGCCGGGTCCTTGTATGATGAACTGTTCCAGGACGAAGCTCATCTTCTGCTGGTATTTCAGGACGCCGACGGCCACTATACGGACTGGGTCATTACCGGGTCCCAGGCAAAACAGGTCGTGGACGATGAAGCGGTCAACATTCTGCTCGACTATGTAGACCGCTACTATTATGATTCCAGCCTGGATGAATCCGAACTGTTCGGCAAAGCATTTACCATGGCCGCTGACCGGATGATGGCAAAGACCATCAGCCCTCTGGTCATTTTTGCCGGCGCCCTCGTTATCATTGTTCTCGTTTGTGCAGGAGTCTATGTGTTCAAGAAAAAGCAGGAACAGAAGAAGCGGGAAGATGAACAGATGGAGCGTATGCTGAACATGGACCTGAACGCAAGTGATGTCGGGGTAAGCCCGGAAGTTCAAGACCTGGAAAACAAATACACCAACACAAAATCATCAGGAGGTAACTGAAAATGGGTATTTTCTCCCGTTTTGCTGATATCATGGCATCGAACATCAACGACCTGCTGGACCGTGCCGAGAATCCCGAGAAGATGGCCAAGCAGTATCTGCGGCAGGCCATGGAGGACCTGGCCGAGGTGAGAAAGGAAACGGCCTCCATCATCGCCGAAGAGAAACGCTGCAAGCGTAACTGTGATGAAGCCGATGCACAGGTCCAGAAATATCTGAACCTGGCTCAGAAGGCCGTCACCGCCGGAAACGACGACGACGCCCGGGTCTTTCTCGCCGAGAAAAACAAGGCTGCGGCGACAGCCGAAACCGCCAAGGCTGCCTACAATGCAGCCCGGGCCAACGCCGACAAGATGCGCCAGTTGTACACCAAGCTGTCCAACGATGTGAGCACCCTGCAGAGCCGGCTGAAGAATGTCCAGGCCATGGCCGCCGTGGCCGATGCCCAGGATACGGTTTTCCGCATGACTTCCAAAGGCCACGGCAGCAGCATCGCCAAGTTCGACCAGATGGAGGAGAGCATCCGCGCCAAGCTGGATGAGTCCACCGCCGCAATGGAACTGTCCGAAGCGCCCACCAACGAAGCCGACGCTCTGGCCGCCAAGTATTCCGGCGGCGGTCAGGATGTGGATGATGAGCTGGCCGCCCTGAAGGCCAAAATGGGTATGGCGCCCGCCGATTCCGATGTGGAAGCGGAGTTGGCCGCGATGAAACAGAATCCGGGAACCTGACCTGTACTATATTGCAGATAAAGGTTGCAGCGAGCGTTACCGTTGCAAATGCTTATCCAATGTGGTATAATAAATACAGGTTGTTGGACATGCTCAGCTAACACCTCCATATTTCTTACACCCGACGTCTGGCGGTACGGGGGAAGATAGTAACCGCCACCATCACCACGCCGAGGGTCCGCCGCCTTGGCGTGGAACTCCGGCACAGAAAGCCGGAGTATCACCGGGATTCCGAATTCTCTTTCCCCACTTTCCTTACCCCCAATTTCATGACCCACAAAGGAATCCCGGTATCATTTGCCAATATAGCTCAGATGGTTAGAGCAAACACGTATCCACAGCGTGTAGTACAGGAGTTCGAGGCTCTTTGTTGGCAAAAGCACCGCACTATTCTGGCATCTTCCTTGCAAGAATGACCGGTGCGAAAAATTCTGTTTCTGAAAAGAAACAGAATTTTTTTATATATGAGAGAGAAGGAGTCAAGATGAAACGGCCTATTGATATTTCGAAAAACAGCAATAAGAAATGTGAGCACTGCGACCATTGGACCGGTTGGGGTGATATGCATTGTCAGCTGACGGGCGAAAAGAAGGAATATTATAGGCGGTGCAAGCGGTTTTGCTGGAGAAAAGGACTCGATTATATCGATTCGTCTTCCCCCGAAAACAAAGCCAACGGCATCTGACTATTCATTTTGCTCTTTCTTGATAAACGGCATAAAGCCATTGTCAGGCATCCCGGTCTGACAACACACCGAGAAGCGGTCTTTTTCTGCTCATCGGATTGATTGAGAGGAGTGAATTATGGAGTATTCTTCTTATTCCACACAGATGCTGGCAACCATGCTCGGCATGTACTTTGGCGTTATCCTGTTTTTCCTGGCCGTGGTTCTGGTCCTTCTGATTTTGTCGGTCATCGGCTACTGGAAGGTCTTCAAAAAAGCCGGCCAGCCGGGGTGGGGGAGCCTTGTCCCGTTTTACAACTCCTACCTGCTGTGCAAAATCACCTGGGGCAACGGCTGGATGTTCCTGGTCCCGGTGGTGTTCTCTGTTTTCACCTGGTTTTTCTCCGGCACGATTATCAGCTCGCTGTTTGTGTTCCTGTCCTTCGCATTCGCCTGCATCACCAACTACAAGTTGGCCACGGCCTTTGGAAAGAGCATCCCGTTCACGGTCGGCCTGATTCTGCTGAACTGGCTGTTCACCTTGATTCTGGGATTCTCGGTGGCTCAGTACATGGGCGTTCCCCAGGACGGCTGCTCTTACAAGCAGCTGAATGCACGCATCCAGAACAAAAACGAAAACATGCACTTCGACACCCCCAACGGTGACTCCGACAATAACACCGACCCCAAGGCGTGACGCATTATCTGCAGTACAATGGATAAAGTCATCACATTCAAAGTCAGACCCGACTCAAGGTTTTATCAGCAATATTTCGGCTGGAAAACAGCCGGCAAAGAGTTTCAGGAATTGGCCGGGGCTTTTCTGGCCAAGTACCTGCCCAACAGCAAAGACGCCAAGGTTCTTGCCTGCAGCAGGCTGACAGTCCAAATGGGACCGACAGACCATGCTCAGTATAAAACCCAAATTCTCTCCAATCAGGTTTGGTATAGCGGAGAATGCTACTGGCGTTTCAAACAGAAATCCCCATTGAACAAATCCTGGTTCACTCAAGTGTACCAGAACATCGACGCTTCCGCTTTACATGGCATCCAGTCATGGCAAAATGAATTTGGGGGAAGAATTCACGGTTCCAGGTTATGGGACGAAGGCGAAACAGTCTTCGGCCAGATATCGGGAGATGAATCCCTTCTCAAACTTCCTTATTGGGCGAAAGCAATATCTGACAAAGTTTGAAGATAAATTCCTTTGCTGTCCCGGCGGTGCCCTGGCAGCATCGGATTCTGCGGCAAGTTCGCCCGTCTTGCCGCTATCATGGTGGCTTAGCTCAGCTGGGAGAGCATCTGCCTTACAAGCAGAGGGTCGGCGGTTCGAGTCCGTCAGCCACCACCAGGCCCTACGGGGCCTTCACGCTCTTATTGAGCGAACGAATGGCCGGCTACTCCTACCCATACGCGCTGTAAGACGTTATCCAAACGAGTCACCAACCCTTGCCGGCCACTGTTTTATGCAACAGGCATGATTGGGTAAGGTGACAAACCGGACGTCGGAGATTCCCATTTTTCTTCCGGCAAACAATGCCCCTCGACTTCCCGGGCAGGTCCGTGGTGTGAAATCCGGTTGCGGACATAAAAAGAGCCTGTCTACGTTTCGTGCGTGGGCAGGCTCTTTTTGTTTTAAGGGGACCCGGCGGAACGATTTGCTCCGCCGACGTTGACATGGCAAACAACAGTGTCTATATTGGTTTTGTATCCATCCATCACCGAAAGGATGAAAGCCATGTACCAGAATGTTCATCTGTTTCCCATCTCCCTTTATGGAACCGAACGCTTGACGGAAATCCATCTGCCTGACGACCAGCTCCAACATGTGCGATTTACTGTATCTGCAGCAAAATTTGAAGCCGCCGGAAATCCTTGGTGTTTTGCCATTGATGCAGATGGACAGTGCATCGGCTATCTGTATGCTGTGCCGGATTCAGAAGGGGACCTGCATATCCATAAACTGGTCATTGATGCAAAACACCAAAACGGAGGCGCCGGTACATCGGCGATGGAAGAATTCCTGGAGATGGCCAGAAAGTCTGGTGCCTCATTCGTGTTCTTGAGCGTTGCATGCGGGAATGATGGAGCAGCACGATTTTATCAGCGTCTTGGATTCGTCGATACGGAGCTGGGTGTTGCAGAAGCCGGCTGTAATTTGATGGTTTGTCAGTTGAAATAATTGCCAAAAAAATACTGGAATTAAAATGTACCGATGTGGTATAATGAGGTCGAGGAAGCCGAAAATACCCTATATGTCCAGGGGCAAATTAAATTGTCACAGAAGCAAAAATAATTTGTCATAAAACGC